>Ga0272443_10000416_pt1 | contig 81275 bp, 62 predicted proteins | sample SSMAcet12_FD_193581 | JGI IMG/M metagenome (GOLD analysis project Ga0272443, IMG submission 193581) | Marine sediment archaeal communities from Little Sippewissett salt marsh, Falmouth, MA, United States - SSM-Acet-12 | ecosystem: Environmental > Aquatic > Marine > Wetlands > Sediment ...
TTGTCAATACATCATCAACTAATACGACAGATTTTTTCTTTAAAATATCAGGATTCCTCAATGAAAATGCCCGAGAAACGTTCTGGTCTCTTTCTTCTTTTTTGAGTGCTGTTTGAGTTTTTGTGAATTTCTTCCTGATCACCGTTTTCTTCAGTACAGGAATCTTTATACGTTCTGATAACGCATCGGCGATTACATCAGATTGATTGAAACCTCTTCCCCTTTTCTTTGTTCTGTGAAGTGGTACAGGAATGATGTAATCTATCTCAGAGACCATTGCTGTGTTTATAAGTCGTTCTCCAAAATGATATGCCAGCCAATGACCATTCTTTATAAACTCATTATACTTGAAATCATGGATAAGTTTCTGAATCACAAGACTAAACGTATATCCAGAAAACACATCATCAAAGGGATATACTTTTTTACATGATTCACAGATATGTGTATTGGTCAATTCTACTCCGCAGAATGTACAAGCATTTTTATGATACTCTTCAATTTTTGTGAGACATTCGGAACAGAGAATATCACTCTTATCTACTTTGCTGCCGCAGGATAAGCATAATTGTGGGAGAAATAAATTGAAAATACCTTTAATATTACTCATTTTTTAATAAAATGCTTAATTGATTTAAAAATCTGCTGACCATCTGTAACTTTAAGTATGGGATCTGAACTTCGTTCTGGATGTGGCATCATACCAAGAACATTTTTCTTTTTATTCACAATGCCAGCTATGCTCAGCAGCGAGCCATTGGGATTTGATTCATCATTTACAAAGCCATCTTTGTCACAGTATTGAAAAACTATCTGATCATTATCCTGAAGTGCTTTCAATCCATCATCATCGATGAAATAATTACCCTCATTATGGGCAATAGGAATATCAAGGATTGTCTCTTGCATAATCTTGCGAGTGAATGGAGTCCTTGTATTTACCACCTTCACATACTGATGTTTACAAATGAAAAGGAGTGATCTATTCAGCATAAGTGCTCCGGGTAGAAGTCCAGTTTCCGTGAGAACCTGAAAGCCATTACAAATCCCCATAACCAAACCCCCTTTTTTTGCAAAAGCTATAACTTCTCTCATAATTGGAGAAAATTTAGCGATTGCCCCTGCCCTAAGATAATCACCATAGGAAAATCCACCAGGAATAATAATACAGTCCGGATTTTTTAGTGAGGTGTCTTTATGCCAAATATATTCTGCTTCATCTCCCATAATATGCCTTGTGATATAATACGCATCATAGTCACAATTTGAGCCAGGAAATATTATAATGTTATACTTCATATCTGTGTTCTATTTTACCTTTCAATAGGAAGTTATCTCAATCATGAATTTTAAAAGTATAGGTTTCTATATTTGGGTTAGCCAAAACTTTATCGCAAATTTCATTTATTTCTTTTTCTATAGTATCAGTTTCGGAATCAATGGTTACTTCGAACATCTTGCTTGCACGAACCTCTTTGACGTTATGGTAACCCAAGGTATCTAATGCAGTTTTGATCACTTTGCCCTGCGGATCAAGAACTTCGGGTTTAAGGGTTACATATATCGTTGCTTTGATCACTACTACTCCTTTGTATTAAATACTCTCGCAAAAATTGCATCTATGTTTTTTGTGAATCTATCTATATTGAATAATCCTTCAATTTCTTGTGAACTGAGAATTGAACATAATTCTGAATTCCTTAAAAGTATTTCTTTGAATGATTCTTCGGTTTCCCAGCATTCCATTGCAGCTTTTTGCACTATCTCATAAGCATTTTCGCGAGAAAGGCCTTTATCTGCAAGTGCAAGCAAAACAGTCTGGCTGAAAATGAGTCCATGTGTCAGATTGATTGTCTCAAGCATCTTTTCTGGAAACACAACCAGGTTCTTGATCAAGCCCATTGATTTATCAAGCATATAATGAAGAAGTGTTGAGGAGTCAGGTATTATTATCCTTTCAGCTGAGGAATGACTGATATCTCGTTCATGCCATAAGGCATTATTCTCAAATGCAGTCTGAGCGTTACTCCGAAGAATACGAGAAAGACCACACAAGCGCTCAGCAATAATGGGATTTTTCTTGTGGGGCATTGCGGAAGACCCTTTTTGTCCTTTCGAAAATCCCTCTTCAACTTCATGAACCTCGGTTCTCTGGAGATGCCGTATCTCTAGAGCAATTTTTTCGAGTGTACTTCCAATAATCGCAATGGTGGAAATATACTCTGCATATCTATCTCTCTGTATAACCTGCGTTGCAATATTGACTGGTTGCAATCCCAATTTTTTACATACATATTTTTCAATATCCATAGAAAGATGTGCATAATTGCCCACTGCTCCAGATATCTGTCCCACAGAAATTGTCTCGATTGCTCGTTCCATTCGGTTGATGTTACGTTGCATCTCATCATACCATAGTGCAAGCTTAAGTCCAAATGTTGTAGGCTCTGCGTGAATTCCGTGCGAACGCCCCATGCAGATAGTATTTCTATACTGGAATGCCGTATCCATAAGTATAATAGAGAGTTCTTGCATCGACTTCAATAAAAGTTTTGCAGCTTCTTTCATAAGAAGTGAATTTGCAGTATCGATGATATCAGATGACGTCATTCCCAGATGTATGTAGCGCGATGAAGAACCAACATTTTGTCCGACGTTCGTAAGAAATGCGATTACATCATGATGGACCTTACTCTCGATATCATGAATCTCTGTAATAGAAAATTTCGCTTTTTCCTGAATATTTCTGAGGTCTTTATCTGGCACTATTCCATATTTATGCATTGCTTCAGCAGCAGCGATTTCTATCTCAAGCCACTTTGCGAATTTATTTTCAAGACTCCATAACTGAGTCATTTCTTTAGTAGTATACCGTTCTATCATATAATGTTATCCTTCCTCATCAATTTCTTCCTGTTCAATGATTGCATCTAAATCGATTAGATTTGCTTCAACCTTTACATCACCAGGTATATTAAAATTGAATTTTGTCGTGTCGATCGAAACATTTTCCCACGTATCTATTTCGAGAGAAGCGATCTCATCTTTATTTTTGATAACTGATATACTATATGGTTTATGTTTTTTATACTTGGAAAATTGAATACGAATATCTTTTAACTGGGCAATCTCGAGATGATAATGCTTATCAAAAAAGTAATAAACTCCATTATAAGGGGAACACATATAGTAACCAAAGTTTTCCATAATTCCATATTCAGCAATTAAAAATCTTATATTTATCAATGAAATATTTGGTGTGATCCGTGTGAGGATCAATTTCTTTTCCTCTGGTAGAAAGACATTGATAAAATCATCGATGAGTAAAATGAGGGCTCTTGGAGTTGGTGAAAGTCCGAGAATCCCACTTGATAACACATCTATGCGAACCCTTGTATCCTTTTTCCGTAGCACGAAATTGGTCTTTATCTCAAATTCTTCGAAGTATATATTTGCGATACCCTGCGCTTTGCATTGAGAAAGATACGCAAGATTTTTTACAATCTTTTCCTCTATTCGAATGAGATCAAGCTCCTTTGGGGTGGATGTTGTACTACATGCGGCAAGAATGAGAAAAACTAATGCACATAAAAACAATTTATTGTTCGTTCTTTTCATTATTAATTTCAATGTTTTTTTCGATTTCTTCAACTCGTTTCTTTCTTAAGATCGAGATAAAGCCGATAATGCCTGCGATTATCATCAATGCGCTGAGGATTTGGCCCATAGTCATAAATCCAATAAGATGACCAAGGTGCGCATCTGGTTCTCGTACAAATTCTACAAGGAATCTAAAGACACCATAAAGAAAAATGAAAGTCCAAAAAACAAATCCTTTTCGCAGATTTTTTCTTTTAATCAATACTAACAATATGAAGAAAAGCAATATCCCTTCAAGGAACATTTCATAGAGTTGCGAGGGATGGCGAGGTGCTGTCTCACCAGGAAATAGCATGCCCCATGGAAGATCTGTTGGTCGTCCATAGAGTTCAGCATTTATGAAGTTTCCAAGTCTTCCAAGTGCTAGTCCAAGAGGAGCGACCACGACTGTTGGATCTGCGATTTGATAAAAATCATAACCATATTTTTTGCAGAAAAGGTAGCCAAAGAAAATAGCTGCGATCATACCACCATGAAAGGACATACCTCCATGCCATACTGCAAATATTTCAAGCGGATTCCTGATCACTTCTCCAATATTATAAAAGAGCACATATCCCAGTCTACCACCAACTATTACTCCCAGTATAAGATAGAAGAATAAACTTTCATAATGATTTTTATCAATATGGATATCCCGCTCTTTATATAGCTTTTTCAGGAGGAAATATGCTATTACGAATGATATAATATACATCAAGGCGTACCATCTCACTTGAAGAGGTCCAATCGTTACTATCGTCGGATTTATGTCAGGATATTTGATCATTATATGTTTTCCATTTTTCTTTCGATAGCATTAAACCACAGATCGTTCAACTCATTGATATGTGCATCGATTACATCTTCAATAATGAATCTCTCATGTATGACTTCACCCAAGATCTGATGCGGCACATGATAATTTCTTAATATTTGGTTGAGTTTATTAAGGTCATCTCTTTTTATTGAGATAATGATCCGTGAATGAGTTTCTCCAAAAAGTTCGATATCAGGACGATATGAAAAATTTACTGTGATCATGGCTCCATAACGTTCCTTTGGGTTGAAGCAACTCTCTGCAAGTGCGACGGCAAGTCCACCCTCAGAGCAATCATGAGCAGATTGAACTATACCTTGTTTGATTGCCTGAAGACATGCTCTTTGTACCTTTTTTTCAAAATTGAGGTTAACTTTTGGCGCATGACCTGCTACTTTACCTGTTACGATTTGAAGATATTCCGATCCACCAATCATGTCACATGGTTTTCCTATCAAAACAATGAGATCTCCGACTTCTTTGAAAAACTGTGTTGTTACATGTTTGAGATCCTCGACAAGTCCTACCATCCCAATTGTTGGAGTAGGATAAACTGCACTCTTTACCGTTTCGTTGTAGAAGCTCACATTTCCACCAGTTACTGGAGTATCAAAAAATCTGCATGCTTCTCCCATTCCTCTGATGCATTCTGTAAAATACCAATATACCTGTTTTTTATAAGGATTTCCAAAATTCAAACAATTAGTTATCGCAAGTGGTTTCCCACCGGAACATACAATATTTCTTGCAGCTTCTGCCACAGCCCCTTTGGTTCCTTCGTAAGGATCGAGATAGCAATACTTTCCATTACAATCGGTCGTCATTGCAAGTGCTTTCTTCGTGCCCTTGATGCGTATTGCCGCAGCATCAGAGCCTGGTTCAACCACTGTGTTTATCCTGACCATGTGATCATATTGTGCGTACACATAATTCTTACTGGCAATGTTTGGATATGAGAGGAGTTCTTTTAGGATTTGTGTATAATTATCGGGTTCTGGAACTGATCTTTCATCAAAATCATGAAGTAAGTCGAGATAAGATGGACTAATTGTTTCTCTCTTATAGACAGGCGCTTCTCCACCAAGCACAAGAGTATTAGCAGGAATCTCTGCAACAATTTTTCCATCATTTCGGACTCTCAACATCTTATCATCAGTCACACGTCCAATCTTCACAACATGGAGATCCCATTTTTCATAAATTTTTTGAACCTTTTGGAAATTTTCTGGTGTAACCACAAGTAGCATTCGCTCTTGAGATTCGGAAAGCATAATCTCATAAGGAGTCATACCTTCTTCTCTTTTTGGTACCAGCCCCACATCGATATCCACGCCGGTTCCAGCTTTTGCAGCCATTTCGGATGATGAGCAGGTCAGTCCAGCAGCCCCCATATCCTGAATTCCTACAACAAGACCAGCCTTGATCACTTCCAACGTTGCTTCGAGAAGCAGTTTCTCCATAAAGGGATCCCCTACCTGCACTGAGGTTCTCTTCTCAGCAGATTCTTCAGTTAACTCAACCGATGCAAAAGTAGCCCCATGTATGCCATCTCTTCCTGTCGAAGAACCAACATACAAAACATAATTTTCAATTCCTGCTGCTGCTGCTGTAGCAATATCATTGTGTTTAACAATACCCACAGTCATTGCATTAACAAGGGGATTCCCTTCATAGCTGTCATCAAAATATATTTCTCCGGCGACTGTAGGGATTCCCATACAATTGCCGTAATCAGCGATACCTTTGACCACACCTTTGAGTAGATGTTTCACGTGGGATTTATCAAGCGAACCAAACCTGAGTGAATTCAACGATGCAATTGGACGCGCACCCATAGTGAAAACATCTCGTAGAATACCTCCTACACCAGTTGCAGCACCTTGATATGGCTCCAATGCTGATGGATGGTTATGACTTTCGATCTTGAACACAACTGCAAGCCCATCTCCGATGTCTACAACACCAGCATTTTCTTCTCCTGCATCTTTGAGCATGTTCTTGCTGCTTCTGGGAAGTGTTTTAAGTTGGAGTATTGAATTCTTATAACTTGCATGCTCTGACCACATGACAGAGAAAATTCCCATTTCTGTTATGGTTGGAGTTCTTCCAAGAATATCCAAAATTCTCTGATATTCTTCTTTAGAAAGACCGTGTTCTTTGATGATCTCAGCAGCTATTTCTGGATTCATGTATCCTCAATAGATTTATTTATCTTATTCAGACTATATTCACTTAAAATTTTGTATCCTTTAACTCGTCAAGAAAACTGATGAGGAGAAATACTCAGGCTGTTATTTCCTTGACAACCGATTCATCCACTTTTGTTTTACATCAACTAAATTTAAGCAGGCATGTATGATCAAAGTATTTAAAACAATAAACAAAAACCTCGAAGAAATTGAAGTTACTGATCTTTACGAACAGGACATCTGGATCTATCTTGTTTCTCCCTCTCCTGAGGAGATTGAGCAGATTACTTCTACATTTGACATTCCAAAAGACTTCATTGAAGATCCATTGGATGAAAATGAGAGTCCACGTATGGAACGTGAGGACAACAAAACCCTGTTGATTATTCAAACACCATACTACCAGGATGAGGAGGAAGGAGATATAGAATTCATAACATTACCTCTGGGTATTATTCTTACAGAAAATTCTATTATAACAGTGTCTTCACGTGAGGATGATGTGCTGCAGAATCTCTTCAGCGGGCGCATCAAGAGTTTTTCAACTGCAAAACGTAACCGCCTTATACTACAGATACTATCCAGAACTGCAACTGTCTATTTGAACTATCTTAAGCGCATCAGTAGAACAACTAATAAAATAGAAGCACAGCTTGAAGAATCGATGAACAATGAGCGCTTGATGGACTTCCTGGATTTGCAGAAAAGTCTCGTATACTTTGCAACTTCACTTCGTTCAAATCAATCTGTCATGGAAAAATTAACTCGCATTGGAATGTTTACTAAATATGAGGACGATAAAGATCTACTTGAGGATTTAATCATAGATAACAAACAGGCACTGGAGATGACATCAATTCATACAAACATTCTCCGAAGTACAATGGATGCCTTTGCATCGATGATATCAAATAATCTGAATAAGGTAATGAAATTTCTTACATCAGTAACGATTATATTAATGCTTCCAACACTCATATCAAGTATATACGGCATGAATATCAAACTTCCTTTTGCACAATCACCTTTAGCTTTTATTATTCTTATGGGTGCCTCAGTAGTTCTGTCGTTGATTGGTGTAATAATTTTTATTAAAAGGAAATGGTTTTAGTATATGAGAAAACAGATATCTATTACAGGAATCCTATTTACAATTCTGATAATCATCACTTCTTGTTCGACTGGTTTGAGCGAACGTGATAAAATATTGATTGATCTAAATGAGCCAGAATATCTTATGGCAGCACTCTGGCAGCAAACAGCTTCCGAATATCAAGCACTATGTTATCAGGCATTTAATGTAGCTCGAGATAGGATTCATATCGATCTTATGAAGGAGTGGCCCAAACCACGTGCAGTAATTATCGATCTTGACGAAACAGTGGTTTTCAACTCGCCATATAATGCTTCAGGGGTCATCGTAGAACAAGATTATCCGAGAGAATTTTATGAATGGATTTCATCTGTCAAAACAACACTTATTCCCGGTGCAAAAGAATTCCTTCAATATATTGATAAAGAAGGATATACGATTTTTTATGTAACTAATAGAAGAGATGAAAGCACTGACATTACATTACAACAGATCGTTAACCTTGGTGTCCCGCAAGCTGATAGTGAACATCTTCTCATGCGTGGAACCGATCATACAAAACAAGGCAGAAGAGATAGAGTGAACGAAGATTATGTTGTAATTCTCTATATAGGTGATAATTGTGTAGACTTTATGGGTGAATTCTATGGTAGATCAATCGAACACAGAAAAGAAATTGTAACTCAGCATAGAGATAAATGGGGACGAAGATTCATTATTTTACCCAATCCAATGCATGGATCCTGGAAGAAAGCTTTGTACTATGAGAAGGGAAATTTGACGGATGCAGAAAAATTGCAATTAAAGATAGAGTTGCTGGAAACTGTGGATGAATGAAAAATCTCAAAAAATTGAGGTTCTTGTTGTAAAAGTTTTTTTCTGATTATTGATATCTATTTATCATTGGATTTACTATTTTCAAAAGGATTACTATGTTCCCCAAAATCTATCTTTTCCTTACTCTCATTTTCTATATCCACGTCGTGAATTGTTACACGATCTGAGATATCTTCAGAGATTGTTACAAAGGCGATAGTTTCTCCTCGAATATTCTTTACGACATCAGTGATCAAGCGTACAGGAAATAGAGAACCATCTTTACGCACATTAATGCTCTCTCGTACCTTTCCCTTCCATTTTGTGATTTCACTCTTCGTTGTGAATTTATGAAGATCCGGCGGTGAAAATATTCTGACGTCTTTTCCAATTAGCTCATTCACGTCATAACCGTGCATAAAAGCATCAGCAGGATTTGTATAAATAATACGACGCTCTGTATCTGTGAGAGTAACACCCAGCCGCATCGTTTCAAATGCTTTCTTTGCATGCTCGGCACTCATCCGTTCGGTGAGATCTTCGGAAATCGTAACAAATCCCACAGTTTCTCCTTCATTATTCTTAACGACATCAGAGATCAATCGAACCGGGAAAGAGGAGCTGTCTTTACGAATATTCACACTTTCTCTGGTCATACCTCTCCATTTATCAATCTCGTCAACAGGAGAAATATTTTCTTCGGGGGAGTAGACCCTTACATCTTTTCCAATGAGTTCTTCGACATTGTAACCATGCATTTTTGCATCTGCTGGATTAGTATATACAATTTTTCTTTCCTTATCAGTAATCGTCACTCCAAGCCGCATAGTCTCTATTGCTTTCTTTAATCTAATAAGTCCTTCTTCTGCCTGTTTCTTTTCAATAATGCGACCGAGTTGTTTTGAAATTGAATTTAATAACTCTCGTTCATCTTTGGTAAAAGGACCTTCAAAAGCATCGGGTTTCTTTTCAAGATAGCCAACTTCTAATGTACCAACAGATTCCCCATAAACCGTAATATCACTTTTTAAATGTGAGACCGGTGTACGATAATTCTCTGTTTTAAACTCTTTCTCGCCCCAAGTTACTTTTGCATAAGTAATATCTGGAAATTGCCATGCTTTTGGAACTTGTTCAATTGTACCTTGTAAAATTGCTTCAAGGGTTATATTAGGTTTTTCTACAAGACTGGTTATATTATACAAGCATTTTACTTCACTAATCCTTTGGTTGAGATTTCGTGCGATCTGGAGTAAATTTTCACGAGTTTGTTGATATTTGCTCTCAAGAATTTCAAGCTCTTTTATACGCCTGTTCTTTTGTTCAAGCTCTTCTTGTAACTTTTTTTTCGAAGGACCACCGATCATTTGTACTCCTCATGTTATATGTTCTAACTTTTTATTTATTATAATTTTATGTCAACATTGAAAATAAAATTATATCTCACAAGGTATATCAATGAAAATCAATTCAATTTTAAATTTCTCAGCAAGAAGAGAACCAAGATTTTTTATTCCAAGCTTCTCTGTATTATAATGTCCCCCATTAACAAAATTCATACCTATTTCTTCTACTTCTCTTACAATATTTTCTTTGATATCACCAGTGATAAAAGTATCAGCACCATTTTTATATGCAATAGAATAATCTTGCGAACTTCCACCCGAAATAATCCCAACTTTTTTCACTTTCTGATTACCAGCTGAAATTGCGTAAGAATGCGTATGAAGTTTACTGTCAACATACTGTATAAAATCATCAATATCAATAGCTTCTTCTACATTTCCTGTGTAGCCTATCTCTCCATAATATGGTGAAACCAAACGCTCAAGATCCTGAAGTTCTAATATGCGAGCGAGACTTATGTTATTACCGATCTCTGGATGTGCATCAAGTGGTAGATGATAACCACAAAGATTAATATTATGTTCCATAATGAGTTTAATTCTATCTTTGAAAATTCCAATTATGCGCGGAGGATATCCCAGTTGATTTTTGAATAATCCGTGATGAACAATGAGCATATCAGCTTTTTCTTTGATGGCTTGCTCAATAAACTGTCTTGATAAACTCACACCAGTTACTACTTTTGAGACATTCTCTTTCCCCTCAATCTGAAGACCATTGTAACAAAAATCTGTAAATTTATCTATTTGTAAATAGTCATTGCAAAATTGTACGATTTCATCTCTATTATTCATAATTTACTCACTTTTTTATCATAGCATAGGCATTGTGGTTGTGTATTGACTCAATGCTTTCTGCTTCGACAGTATATTTGATTATTCGTTTGTCATTTTTCAATTTTTTAGCAATATCTCGAGCAATATCTTCAACAAATTTTGGATTATCATAACTTTGCTCGGTAATATATTTTTCATCCGGACGTTTGAGTAAAGAGAACACAGGTGAACTCGCTGCATGTTCCACAATTTCGATCACTTCTTCAAGCCAGATGAATTCATCGTAGGAAACAGTTATTGTAACGTATGCGCGTTGATTATGTGCACTGTAATCACTGATTTCTTTTGAACATGGACAAAGAGAAACCACGGGTACTTTTGTGAACATCTTGAGTTTAAATTCATCAATCATACTTGCTTTGAAACCACACGTGTAGGACATCAAGGAACTTTCTTTTGTTACAGGAGCTTTCTTCAGTATAAAATATGGAAATTCCATTTCTATATATGCAGCATCTGCACTGAGTTTTTTTTTCATCTCCTCAAGTAACTTTTCGAGATTATCAATGATTGTTTCTTTATGATAATGATGTAAGATTTCGACAAATCTGCTCATATGAGTGCCGCGGAACTCATGGGGAAGCTCCACAAACATATTTATATCAGCTACAGAGTTTTGGTTACAATTATTCTTATCTTGCAGAACTACCGGGTATTTTAATCCTTTCACACCCACTTTATTGATTGGGATGTTACGTGTATCTTTCTCGTTTTGTATATCAATTAATTTCATATTCATTCCTACTTATATTGTGCTGTTGAATCTAATAACACAAAATGATATCTGTCAAAATTATTTGAAGATATATAACTCAAGGTTCCAGAATTTTCTTTGTATATGATTATCGCTTCTACATCTTGGATACTGTCAACAATTTTGATTCCCCTATAAGGACCTACTACAAAAAGTGCCGTACACAGTCCATCTGCAGTTGCTGCATCATTTGCAATTACTGTCACGCTTACAGAGTTATAAGATGGCAAGCCCGTTTTAGGATCAAGAATATGATGAATACGAACCCCGTTCTTTATAAAAAACTGTTCGTAATCTCCCGAGGTAACAACTGCGTTGTTTTCAACTTCTATTGTTCCAAATATTTTGTGTTGTTTTCTTGGATGTTGAATGCCGATCTTCCAGGTTCCAGTTGTAGGATGTTCCATGACAAAAAGATCACCTCCGGCATTAAGGGCAGCATACTTTATTCCTTTACTCTTTAAATATCTGATCGCTTCATCAACAATATACCCTTTTGCAATGCCGCCTGCATCAATGAAAATATTTGGATTATTTTTATAAAAATAACCCTTAGACACTTCTATTCCTTCGAAGTCGACATATTGTAAATTTTCATCAAGTGTAGCTTGCAGAGGTTTGACACCATCAATAAAATCATACAATACAAGGACTTTTCCAATAGTAATATCAAATGCACCATCAGTCAAATCGCTGATTTCTAATGATGAAGTAAGCAGTTTCTCCATACCTTCTGAAATCCTGATCGTGTCATTTGCTGCATTCAGGGCATTAATTTCACTTTTTTGATCATATAATGAGTATCTCGCTTCAAGGTCATTAATAAGCAGAAATGTTGAATCTAAAATTTCCTTCGCATTATTTATCTTATCCTGAATATCTATGGTGACAAAAGTACCTAGTGATAGTCGTGTTTCTTTTATTGGCTTTTTGTGCTCATGTTGGACCCTAAAATAGATGATTCCAAGCAGAACAACAACAAAGATGATTTGAAAGATACGTTTTTTCATTTCAAAAAAGAAAGCACAAAGTCAAAGAGATGAGTCAATAACTTTGTGCTTATATGATATTATTTTTTATTTGATGAGTCCTAACCAATCACCAAGCAGAAATTGAATACGTCCAATCAGGAGTGAGATACGAGCCATCACCGTATAACCAAATGAAGCCCCGAATCCAACCATCATGAACCATATACCTATCGAGGTGAATCTACCGTACACTCCTTCATGGGACTTCGAGAAGAAGAAGTAAAGAAGAATACTAATAGTTCCAATGAAAATCAAAATGATATTGATATTATTGAGAGGAAGCATCATGGTTCTCATTTGCACCAGCACACTTGCGTGCATGGACATAGGAACACCCATACCGACCATACCCATACTGAATGCAATCGGATATCTACTGATCCAGCTAAACTTAGATGAAAATCTAAACCAGTAAAGAATACCGATGATGAAGGGTATGATAAGTAAATAATCTTTCTTGAGAAATAAAGGTTCGTATGCGTAAGGGAGAAAGGCATTATAGAAAGTATAAGGAATATAATAACCCATGGAAACGCCTACGAAAAGGTGTTCTGCAAATTTATAGAAAGGATTATCCTTGTACAAGAATGAGAACATACATAGCGTAAGAAACGCAGCAATCCAGATTCCAATTGTTTCTGTCATTATTACTCCTTATTTCAGATACTTCTTTTTTTGTTCACGTTGTTCAAGGAAATAACCGATATTACCAAGGATAATGAACAATATGATGAGCACGTGAACAATTGCCTGTGCATCCATACCGATACGAGCTTTGTTATATTTATATAGTTTTGCTTTTTCAGGTAGATCCTTATATGCTTGTTCTACCCATTTCATATTTCTGGCTTTTTTCTTGCTGAACTCCTGTCCATTCATAGCGAAGATATCTACAAGCTGTTCGTATTCCGCAGCACCTTTCAAACCACCGAGACTTCCGATGAACTGACCAGTCTGAAGCAGAGGATACACATCTGCAGCCATAACAGCAGTAAGGCCGACTGCAACGTCAACACCAAATTTTGCGCGGGCATACGTAACCCAGAACTGTCCCATTGAAGAACCTGAAATCTCGACCACGACCTTAATATTATCATAGTTTTTGATATCCTGCATGATAGGAAGATTCTCAAGTTTGAGACCTTCACTGTTCGTTTCCACTGCTTCGGCAATGTCATCACCCATGCCCAACATAATCGGAAGCTTCAACCCCCAGGGCTTGAAACCAAAATTACAATAATCAACATTAGCTTCAATATCGGGATAGTCTTCTTTTACTTCGGAAAGTGCAAGCTGGATAATAGCAGCTCCCTGTGGAAGGAAAGAGATGGTGAAAACTTTGATATTTCTTTCGAAACAATGCCTGAGAATCGCAAGATCCATCGGGTATAGTTCGGGCATCACACCAGGATCATGGGTAAAATCCATAATAATTGCCATATCATCACGTCCCGCAATGACATCGATATGACGATAAAGATCTTCAACAGGTGTGGTTGAATAGGTTTTGAATCCAATTGGAAAAACTAATGGAAGGACAACTGCAAGGGCGAGAACAATGTAGATGTATCTTCTGTCGAGTTTTTGCATACTTTCTGAGAATTTCATTGTTACCCCCCTTAATCCTTTCCACCGAGATAGGAACGTTCGATACCCAGCATGATCTTCAGCGAAGTTGCGGTCATGCCAAGTCCCACACCCAGTGCAATACCACGTTTTGCAGCAAGGTTGGGAACGTTCAATATCCATTCGGTTATATCAGGAATCCAATGAGTGATTGCCTGTCCTATTGAAACCCGTCCTAGCATCACAATGATCGCTGCGATAAGAAGGACTGTTGCTTCGATAGATCGAGCTCTGAATGCTTTATATGCAGCAGAGGCGATATAAAATGCCAACAGGGAGAACATTGTTGCCCCCAGAGGCACATTGAAATTTTTGAATATCCACATATATGGTGTACCCTCTTGAATACCCCATAAAAAACCAACTGCAGTTGTTATCACCAGTGCAGCAAGAGTAACAATGCTGTATCCCCAGTTAGGAGCCTTACGTTTGATCTTGTTATAATGAACAAGAACGAGACTGAATACACCGAGCACAATTGCAAAAGGACCGATGACCTTTGTCCATTTCATGAACCAGTCGAGATAGTCTGCAGAAAGCTTGCTTGGAATAAATACATGGGCAACAAAAAGTAACCCAAGTATCAGAACAATCAACATAGGTATTTGTCTTTTCATATTAAAACTCCTTTCTATTTAACCGGGAACCAGTTCATAAAGAACGTGAGGTGAACAGTGGAAAGAATAGTTCCTATAATCACTGTGATGACAATAAGAAGCTTCATATAATCTTGTGCTTTAAGTGTTCCAAGTATAAGCGGCTGTTTAGATAGATATGCACTCGCAGCATAGAGTTCTTCTCCGATGAGTGTATAATCACAGGTTGTGATAAAGAAAGGCAACTGGTTTACTGCGTCAGTACCTGCAATTTGAATAGCTCCAGTCATGCTACCTGTCTCAGTCATAAGGAGTGATTCAGCCCAGAACATACCCATATAGAAGTTTGTTGCTGTTTTTTCTCTGATCATGATACCATTCACACCGGAAACGAATGCAAACTGTGCCTGTGTAATAAAGAACACACTATTTTTATCATACGTATCGGGACGTCCTGCTTCGTAGTGAGCTTCTTTCACGATCTCCTGCGCAATTGGTAATACGATAAAGTCTCTGACTGGTACGAGAATACGTGTATCATATTCCGCTGCTTTTTTTGATACTCTGCTTAAGATAGCAAGTCCAGCAAGAGTAGCCACATCACTGATACCACTCAATCCTGGTACAAATAGTATAGGACGACCCATTTCTGTGGCACGTCCGATCGCATTATCTATTTCCTGAATACCAGCTATAGGACGAATATAAAGTCTCTTACCTTTTCTTGCGGCTTTTATCATGAAATAGACCAAGCCAGCAAATAAGAGAACTGCAACGAGCGTTATAATCTCATCAGTGTTAAACCAATTCTGTTCAGGGAACAGATACTGTTTTCCATTAGGTGCAGTATAGACTGGAGTATCAATAAAGTGTCCCTTGCCATCAGTTTTTCGAATATAGTATTTGAAAGATCGCGCGTTTATGCAGTGAGCTTTGTACAGCATCTTCATGCGTGCTTTATCAGATTTTAGCTGATTAGCTTTTTGAACTATTTCAGGTTTGTTTTCAAGATAATCGGTGTAAAAATCAATATTTCGTTGTAATTCGATTCTCTCTTCTTCATCAGTTGTAGCTTCAAGTTCAGTTTGGAGTTTTGCAATTTCATCCCGGAGTTCGTTATCTTGATGCCTGAGTTGTTCAAGATATAAAGCTTGAGTATAATATGGCATTTGATCTTTATAGTTCACGATACTGAGGTAAGTACTGTAATAAAGTCTTTTATCCTTCAAAGAGAATCTCGGTCTGCCCCGAAATTGATTTTCTTCATAAGAAATTTTATCAATATATTCTCTTTCGAAATATGACATTTCCTTAGCATATCTATACACATCACTCAAGTGGTTTATTTTATAAATTTGGTAATAGTATTTCTTCATCTTCTCCATCTGCTGTTGAGGTGGAGTGTCTACAACGACCATTTCGAGTTTCGTATCAAACACAAAAGTATGTGTAATTTGATGATCCTCAGGTAATGGTTCCTGTCCTTTTTTCTTACAAATAAAGGTTCCGTAGATTTTCATTGGCTTCAGATAATCCCAATCAACATTGAAATCAACTTTATAGTCTAGTACATATTCTGTCTTTGTTGTTTCATTAATTGTAAGAATCAATCTGTTGACTTCGTACATAGAATTATCATTTATGAAATAATTTACGGTTAGTTTTGTAAAATCATCGTTATAACTTAGTTTTGAAAGCCCATAAAAAGGATACCCAAAATAAACCTGCAGTTGATCACCCTTATCGTTTGGTTCATCCTTTACTGTAAAATGTACTGGAGGTTTCGGAAGTACAGATGAGGTAGTTATTTCTGCAGGTATGGGCTCGTCAAGAGCCAATGTTTCCTGATCCTGTCTATCCATTTCACCAATATTAAAGGTGTACCATTCCATATTTGCAGGATTGAAAGCCTCATATTTAGCTTCAATTGAATCGTATGGAACAATTGCATTGGTTTGAGGGGTATACGGATATGCATCTGGACGAGTAAATATAAGGTGCTGATCACCATATTCATCATAGAGATAAATGTTGAACTGCTGTTGGTCGGAGGTAAATACAGGTAATGTCCATTCGAATTGCATTTGCTCTAGATCTGTTATTGCAACAGCATAAAAAGCACTTAATTTCTCTGGTGGATCATCTATAGATTTGCCTGATACGATTTCTGATAAGGGTGAAGCGCTACGGTTCATATTCAATGCTTGGATGGCATAATAATATTCTTTACCAGTGGTAAGTTTAGTAAGAATATATTTCACCTGTTCCAATTTCATACCAGCCATGAATTCTGTAGTAGTATCCACTGTTGCATCTTCAAGTGTATCTACCTCAGTAAAGACCTTCATCTTTCTCTTGAACAGATACTCATTGTTTGGAATAACAGACAAAATGCGATATTCATCCATAAGTGGACCATAGACCTTCATGTCACGAGGAACTGCTCTGTATAGTACTTGTGCACCTTTTGAGCCTTTTTTCTGTCCCTTTTCATTTCTGAGCTTTGCAGGTGAAGTCGCATCGACAAAAAATGTCCAACCCTGGTCAACATACTTCATAGTATCTGCAGCAACACCTGTTTTAGCGTCAACAGGTATCTTTCCAATGTAGAATAAGCTGTCAGGAGTATGGCCGCGATAAATGCGATATTCAATGATCCTTTTCTCTTTTGGAAGCGGTTTCCAGCTTAATATCAGCCCACCTCCATCATCATGAGGAACATCTTCAACCCGTAAACCTTCAATAGGTTCATTGTTTGGTTGCATTTGCGCAAATGCCGTTCCCGCAAGCAACAATGTGAAGGTCAACAGCAATATGCTGAATTTAATACAAATTTTCACTTCTGTTGCTCCTTTCATTATTTTTATTTTATTATTTTCTTTCCAAAGGTAAATAAATTTCCCTCTTTATAAATATCGTTTTGAACTTTTGAAAATGGTTCAATCTCAATATGAGGAGTGGATATGCTGCCGTGCTCTAAATCAATAGTGATTTCTTCTCTTTGATTCAATTGTTGAACATCAATTTTTTTCATAGTTAAAATTGGTAAGCCAGAGTTTATCGCATTTCTTTTGTATATTGCACCGTAGGACTCCGCGAGAATTGCCTGAACGCCAAGAGAAATAAAACAGTCAACTGCTTGCTGGCGCGAGGATCCTGCTCCAAAATTCTTACCCACGATGACGATATCACCCTCTTGTGCCTTATTAGAAAAATCCTTCCAACCCTCAAGATTGTCAAAAGTGTATTGCCCCATGAGATGGATATCTGTGATTGCGAGGTATGTATTATGAAAGATCATATCCGTATCGATATCATTGATAAGATAATCATTATTATCGACAATGAGCCAGATCTTTCCAGTTAGTTTGTTGTCTTTTTGCATTTTAGATAAACACATGATTATCCCTTGAACCTGTCAATTTTTTTACCTGCGAACAGTATGTTACCATGATTAATAAATTATTTATTGAAATTATCCAAAAATTGATTGAAGAAAACTTGTTGTAGATTTCTTAAATAGTTCATCACAATACTTAACATGTTTAGTGAATGTATCCATATATTTCGAGGGAATGGGTGGACCTGACACATTATTTAATTTCAATGGATCAATTGGTTTATCATGCTGATATATCGTATAATGAAGATGAGGACCGGTTGACCACCCTGTGGAACCTACATACCCTATGACTTCGCCCTGAACAACTTTTTTTCCCACATAAAGATTTCTTGCATAGGAATTTAAATGTCCGTAAAGTGTTCTGTATCCGTTAGAATGTCGAATCATCACTGTATAGCCGTAACCGCCTGTATATCCTTTTGGTGTTGGATGCCCACCTTTCCAACCTTTATGAATGACAGTGCCACTGGCAGAAGCGACTACAGGTGTTCCAAGCGGAGCAGCATAATCTACTCCACTATGCAGCCAGACTTGTTTTGTTATGGGATGGAGGCGCATGCCAAAGTAAGAACTGATATATGAGTAATTTAGTGGAGATCGCAAAAATGCTTTCTGGAATGATCTACCATCGCTTGAATAGTATCCACTTATATTGTCATCTTCGAAATAGTAAGCAGTCAAATCATATAATTTACCCTTATATGACGCTGCAAGAATATTGCCATATTGTAGAATTTCTCCATTATGCGAGAATGCTTCGTAAACGATCGAACAGGTATCGCCTTCTCTTGGATCAATAAAAAAATCAATATCCCATTGAAATATATCGCTGAACTTCATCACAAGTTGGGGGTCAAGTCCTCCATCTACAAGTGTTTCGTAGAGTGATGACTTTAAAGTTTTTGTCAGTAATTTGATCTCCCTCTTAAGGACAAGTCTCTCTTGAAAAACTTTAAACTCATCTAATGTATCTCGAGCAACTATGTAGTTTTCTATAATATTAGGATGGTACTCAATTATCTGAACAATACCTAGTGTATCAATCTTTAGTCGAAAACTATCATTTGGATGGGAATAGCGAAGGTCGTAATATTCATTTAGTTTTTTTGTAATTTTATATGCATCCTGATAAGAAACATCATTATCAAGAAGAATTGAATAGAGAGACTTTCCAGTCTTAAGTTTACCAGTTATGTGACTATAGGGATCTGGAGGTTCCAGTTCAATAATAGTATCGCGGCTTGTACAAAAGTTAATCAGAAGGCCGATTATCAGCAGCAACAATAAGTTCTTGATCATAAGGATTCTATAAAACTCCTTTGATAGCTGCCTTTGCTGCAGTGATCGGGCTTGCAAGATATGTCTCGCCGTCACCCTGTTTTCCTTTGAAATTCCTATTTGATGTAGAAATCTGCACTTCACCTTTTCCAGTCATTCCGATCTGCCCAGATGCACATCCGCCACAACCTGGATTCGCAATGATTGCTCCGGCATTAAAAAATATCTTGATCAAGTCTTCTCGCAACATCTGCCCATACACTTCTTTTGTGGAAGGTACAATTCTAAGCATTACACCATCAGCTACTGTGTTGTTCTTCAATATCTCTGCAACCTGACGCATATCTTCTATACGTCCGTTCGTGCATGAGCCAATAAATACTGAACCCACCTGTAAACCCTTTAACTCACTTACTGACTTGACATTATCTGGTTTTGGTGGACAGGATATCTGAGGCTCGAGATCATTGACATCGATGGTTATTTCTTTTGTATATTGTGCGTCAGGATCTGATCTCACATATTTTGGTTCTTCACCTGTTCTTTCTCGCAACCATTCTGAAACAGCTTCATTGTGTTCTGGATAGGCAACGATACCTCCCATTTCTGTCATCATACTACAAAGCGTGATGTATTCTGCAAAGCTGAGATCCTGTAAACACTCGCCATAGTATTCAATACATTTTCCAAGAGCGCCTTTGCTTCCAATTTGCTTGAGAATATAGAGCACAAGATCCTTACCTGTCGTAGGATAAGTGAATTTCCCTTTAAGATTGATCTTAATTGTTTCCGGTACTTCGAACCAGGTTTTACCTGTACGGAATCCAAATGCAATATCCTGATCCCCCATACCCTGTCCAAAAGCATTTACGGCACCAAGAATATTAAAATGACTGTCGGTACCAACAAGGGTCCTGCCGGGTCTGGCAAATCCCTTTTCGATAAGGATATGCGTCCCAATTCCAGCATCGACATCATAGACTTTTAATCCTTGATTCTTTGCATAGCCTCTGCAGACCTGCTGGCTGTTCGCATACGGTATTGTTTTTGCAGGAGCAACAGTATCAAAGGTGAAAAAAACATTGTCCTTGTTCGGTAATTCAGCATTCGGGAAATATTTTTCCAGATTTTTTACCACATTGGGACCACCAAAATCTCTTGCTGTTCTTATATCCAATTTCATCCAGACGATCTTACCAGCTCTGACCTCTTCATCAGAATGATTTTGAATAATTTTTTCAATAATTGTTTTTCCCATATTGATCCTATGTAATTTCATCTAATTCAACAGTAAAATGTCGTAAAAGTTTAGGTTGATAGATTATTTTGTAACCTTTTAAAGATTCTCTTTGTTCCATGACCTTACATGCAGTTTGTACAACATAATCAAGGTGTGCACGCGTATAAACCCTTCTTGGTATTGCAAGTCGTACAAGTTCGAGTGCAGGATATATCATCTTCCCTGTTTTTTCATCGTGATAGGCAAACATTAATCCACCAATTTCAACACCTCGAATGCCACCTTCTATGTACAACGCAATTGCGAGTGCTTGAGCTGGAAAATGCTCTTGTGGAATGTTGGATAAAATACTGCGTGCATCAAGATAGATCGCATGCCCTCCTGGAGGTTGAACAATTGGTATTCCTTGTTCTAACAATCTTTCTCCGAGATATGCAGTCTGTTCAATGCGATATTTTAGATAATCTTCCTTCAATCCTTCCTGAAGTCCTATTGCCACAGCTTCAAGATCACGACCTGAAAGTCCACCATATGTGCGAAAACCTTCGGTTATTATGAGATTACTTGTAATCTTTTTTGCTAAGTTGCTGTCATTAAGCGTTATAAATCCACCAATATTAACAAGGGCATCTTTTTTGGCAGACATCGTTGCACCATCAGCGTAGGAGAATATTTTCTTTGCAATATCCTCGATCGACCAGTTTTGAAATGCTTTTTCACGCTGTTTGATAAAATATGAGTTTTCTGCATATCGACATGCATCTATGAATAAGGGGACATGATATTTTTTCCAAAATTTTGAGACCTCTATAATATTCTCAAGTGAGACTGGTTGCCCACCACCGCTATTATTGGTGATTGTGATCATAGCAATTGGAATTTTTTCAATACCAACTTCATCAACTAATTTCTGTAATTTGTTAATATCAACATTTCCTTTGAAAGGATTAATGCTCGATGGGTCCAAACCGTCGTCTATAACGCAATTTACGGGAATTCCGCTATTATTTCTGATATTTCCTTCTGTAGTATCAAAATGAATATTGCTGGGCACATAATCACCTGGTTTGAGTATTGTTGAAAAAAGCAATGCTTCTGCTGCTCTTCCTTGGTGTGTAGGTATTACGAATTTGAAACCAAAAATATTTTTTACTGATTCTTCAAAATGCTGAAAACTTCTACTACCTGCATACGACTCATCGCCTCGCATAATACCAGCCCATTGGGTATCACTCATAGCAGAGGTTCCGCTATCAGTGAGAAGATCGATATAAATATCTTGGGCACTGAGATTAAAAAGATTAAATTTCGCTTGTTTTATTCTATAAAGTCGATCTTTTCTATTGAGAAGTTGTATCGGTTCTATCATTTTAATCTTGAAAGGTTCTAATGGATAATTTGCCATGTCAACTCCTCCGCTATTCAGACCGAGAATTATCTTCTATAAATTCTATGATTTTTTCTGAAGTAGTCCCAGGTGTAAATACCGCTTTCACACCAAGAGATTGTAGATAAGGAATGTCATCTTCAGGAATAACTCCACCCGCGAAAACAACGATATCATCGATTTCTTTGATTTTTAGTAGTTCCATTACTTTTTTGAAAAGGGCATTATGAGCTCCGGAAAGTATACTCATGCCAAGAAAATCTACATCTTCCTGAATGGCCGATGCAACGATCTGTTCAGGAGTTTGACGTATACCCGTATAAATGACTTCATAACCTGCATCTCTCAGAGCTCGAGCAACAAATTTTGCTCCTCGATCATGACCATCAAGTCCTGGTTTTGCTATTAATATTCTCTTCTTTTTCATTATATTTGACATCCTTTAAAGTACTAATTGTTCGCTATATTCACCAAATTCCTCACGCAATACATTACATATTTCGCCAAGACTTGCATACGCCTTTACTGCGTTCAGGAATGTGGATAGAAGATTTTGATCTGCACGCGCAATTTTTCTTATTTCTTCAAGACTTTTCTGTACTTTCACGTTATCTCTTTCTACTTTCACTTTATGTAATTTTTCGATCTGATACTGCTCTGCTTTCTCATCAACTTTCAGTAGATTCTTTGGAGCTTCTTCCTGAACACTGAACTTGTTTAACCCAACAATAATTCTTTCATTGTTCTCTATTTGCTTTTGATAGATATAAGCACTATCTTGAATTTGTTTTTGTACATACCCCTTCTCGATTGCTTCGACCATTCCACCAAGGTTATCTATTTGATTGATAAATTCTTCGGCTTCTTTTTCCAACTTTTGAGATAATGATTCGATAAAGTATGATCCAGCAAGGGGATCAATGGTATTTGTTACTCCACTCTCATAACCTATTATCTGCTGAGTTCTTAGTGCAATTCGTACAGAATCCTCTGTAGGAAGCGCTAATGCTTCATCGCGAGAATTAGTATGTAGGGATTGAGTTCCACCGAGAACTGCAGAAAGGGCTTGTATTGCTACACGAACAATATTGTTATCAGGTTGCTGAGCAGTGAGAGTAGATCCTCCAGTTTGTGTATGGAAACGTAACATCTGTGACTTAGGATTCTGTGCGCCAAATCTGTCCTTCATGATCTTTGCCCAAAGCTTCCTTGCTGCACGGAATTTAGCTACTTCTTCAAAAAGGTCGTTGTGTGCATTAAAAAAGAAAGATATTCGAGGAGCAAAATTATCCACCTCAAGTCCTGTATCAATAGCAGCCTGAACATAAGCAATTCCATCTGCTAAGGTAAAAGCTATTTCTTGCGCTGCAGTAGAGCCAGCTTCACGTATATGATAGCCTGAGACAGATATTGTGTTCCAATACGGTACATTCTTTGAACAATATTCGAATGTATTTGTAATGAGTCTCATGGATGGTTTGGGCGGGAAAATGTATGTTCCACGGGCAATATATTCTTTTAATATATCGTTCTGGATAGTTCCTTTAAGTTTATCTGCAGGAACTCCCTGTTTTTCTGCTACTGCAATATACATGGCGAGTATAATTGCTGCTGGTGCATTGATCGTCATGGAAGTCGACACTTTATCCAAAGGTATACCATCAAATAGTATTTCCATATCAGCTAGGGTATCTATTGCTACACCCACCTTCCCCACCTCACCAGCACTCATGGGATCATCAGAATCATATCCTATTTGGGTACAGAGATCAAAGGCGATAGAAAGACCCGTCTGTCCTTGTGATAAAAGATATTTATAACGATTATTAGATTCTTCGGCAGAACCAAATCCTGCGTACTGGCGCATCGTCCATAATCTTCCCCTGTACATGGTTGGTTGAACTCCACGTGTGAAAGGATATAATCCAGGATATCCAATATCCTTATCGTAGTCAATTTGCTCAGTATTTTCAGGAGTATACAAGCGCTCAACAGTCTCGGAAGAGCCGGCAAGAAAATCCTTCTGACGCTCAGGATGCTTCTCCAATATTTTATTTACAAGTTCATCATATTTATCTTTCATACTGTTTTCACCTTTAATTTCATTAAGGAACTACTTAGAACACTACATAAAATGATAGTAAAGAAAATTAAATTATTTAATGGAAAGGAATTAAGATTTGAGTCTTTTAATAACTATAAATATGAATATCTAATTATTGTAATATTAATTTATATTCTGATATTATTTTTTTCATGTAATCATTATCTTTATAATAGTTCATAAGCTCATTAATTGCATAATCAATATTTGTTTTTTCATCTTTTATAACTTCCTCTTTTTCCAGAATCAAATGCCTTTCTGTTCGTTCTGTTATTTTTTCTAAATATAATAAGAGATAGTCGGCATAAGATTTTTTCTTATTTAAATTCTTATATGAAATTGCTACATTAAAATAAATCCTGGGATATTCATTTAAATCCAGCTCCTTTTGATAATAGGACACAGCGCTTTTCCAGTCTCCTCTTAAAGAATAAACATACCCCTGCCAAAAAGCAGATTGAGGATAGTATGGTGAGATGCTTGTTAATGTATCATATATTTGTAAAGCTTTATCATATTGTTTATTTGTAGTATAAAGAGATCCGAGCTGATACAATAATTCGGTATTTGTTGGAATTATTTGTAGAGCTTTTTCTCCATATATGATCGAATTCTTAATACTTCTATTTTTTCTTCTAGCGCTTACGTAATCCTTTGATTTCTGGAAAAAAATATACCCCTTATACCTTTGATAAGAAGTATACAAGAAAAAAGAAAGGATGAGGATTAATAAAATTTTCAGCCATATATATTTCGAATAATAAGTTTTAATATTTTTCTTATCTTTACACGATGATACTATCAAACCACAGATAATATAGAAATATATCAAAATTGAAGGAATCCTCATAGTAATAGAAACTTGATTTTGAATTATTAGCAGGATAATGGCTAACATACAAGATATGACAAAGTATTTCTTTTCTATTGATAATTCTTTTAATTTTTTAATAGCAATATGATATATGAAAAAAAGAAATGATAAGAACAATAATAACCCAAGAATACCAGATTCGGTTATTATCTCAGCAAATTCGTTATGGGCGTGTGTTACATAATCCTCTTGGCCGATCAATTTATAATCAACTAATCTATATTTTGGAAACACATGTTTAAATGAGCTAAAACCTGTACCAAGTAACCAATGATCTTTTATGTATTCCTTTTCTGCTGTATAAATTCTTTGTCTATAAATAATTGTTTTAGAACGAATTCCAGAAAAGTACATTGATACGACTACAACAATTGCAACCGCAAGAGCAATACTTGCAATCATTATCTTCCATTTTTTTTTACAATAGAAACTTCTTATTATAAGGAAGGCTGATATAATAAATAATGAGAGCATTCCTCCTCTAGATTGAGTCCAAAAAAGTAATCCAATCAGCACAATAGCTACACCAACAATAATAAATTTATATTTTTTTATAATAGTATTATATAAATAATAGGCAAAGCTTAATAAAATTAATAAATAACTCGCTAAGTAGTTTGCATTTGCCCATGATAATCCCAGCCTAGAAAAACTGGTAAATTCTTTCTGAAGATTGTAACCAAATATAATAGTGAAGAATAAACTTACAAGTATTGAAATCGCAATAATGACTCTATCACGTTTCCCAAAATCATATATGGTGATAAAAACAAATAAAATAAAATATGGAATTAAGTGTTCTAATGTATCAAAAATAAATATCTTATAAACCGATAATAACGAACGAATAATTGAATATATCAGATATAATCCAATTATTATTATGACTTTTATCGTATCTTTGTTAAAAGATATTTTATTGAACAATAATGAGAAGCCAAAAAGAATAATGAGGATTTGTTGAATAATTATCTTATGGGCTTGGAATAGAACTTGTTTTTGTGTAAAAAATATTGGATTAATAACCAGGAGAAGCGCTAATATTATGATAGGTAAGGTAATTTTATATTTTGAGGATTTCTTGATTTTTTTTGCTAGCATAAAATAAGTAAAAAAAAAGCCTGCCATTGAGTTGGCAGGCTTTTATAGAGAATATTACTTCATGAGAATCAATTTCTTTACGGAAGTAAAGTTATCAGTATCAATTTTATAGAAATAAACCCCATTGGGAACATCACCAGGATTCCATGTAGCGACACCATTTGTACCTTCAATGGTATCAACCAGTTGTCCAAGTACATTATATATTTTAATTTCAGCATTGTTAAGAGGAGTGCCTTTAATATTATAATGTATTGTAGCAGTGTTCGTTACAGGATTTGGAATACTATTTTGCAAGTAGCTTGATTCAACGTTTACTTCTGGACCAGTTGAGACATCTGCTTCACCATAGATATTGATGAATCTGTCACCAGAGGAATGTCCCCACGTTCCGGGATCACCTTGTGTGCCATAAACACTGTGTCCATAGTATGCACCGACACCAAGATATTGCCTAACCATATCATCAAACACTGGGAAATAGCTCGCATCTACACCAGGTGATCCATCAACCCAGTTACCACTCTGCATGATAATCACATTGCCTGTTATATTAAGAGGAGTGGTAAGGTCAAAGGATAGCCATCCCCATTCACCTTCGCTTAATCCTGTCATATCAAAGGTTTCTTGGCATAGCAATGCTCCAGGTGTCAAATCATTCACTGCTTCATAGATTTCAAATGTCCAAGGATCAACATCACCTGTTAATCCATAATTGATGACCAGAGTTGAAATTGAATGAATTGTGAAATTAGATAATCTTCCTGTTGAGAAGAGATCAAACCAGTTACCACAATACCCAGATGTATAGTAGGCTTCATTCCATATTCTTGAATTATTTCCAAATTCATACCATCCTGAAGGAAGTACTTCGATATCATAGATATAGGTTGTATCATTATCAGGATTTTCATCTCCACCAACTATTGTCCAACCCTTGAAATCATATAAACCAGCTGCAGGAAGTACATTTAATTGTGTGAGCCATCCAAGGTCGAATTCACCGTAAGCAACCGTTGGCGGAGCATTATTATAATAATCAAATGCAGTGGTACCATAATCAAGGTTATCCATTCTCAATTGGGGAGATTCTGTTGTCGAACCAAAGTTTCCATATACAACTCCGGGGCTATAATTTTCACCTTCTGTCGCACCATAGGGCATTACATTGAACATTGCACCAACATCGTGCTCAGGAAGGTTAGCTCCCCAGATTTCAATATCATCAAACCAGAAGCCAGTTCCTGTTCCAGTTGAATAGTCATCAAAAACAGCTTTAAGTTTTATAATAACTTCTTCACCTGCATAGGCTGAAATATCAAAATCAGGTGACACTGCCCAGCTCGTACCTGTAACTACATCACTATATTCAAGCTCTTCGAGTGGTACAATTGGATCTGCTGGAATAAGATTGGTTTCATCATAATCTGAGAATATGATAGCACCATCTTTTTCAATCTCAACATCATCAACCCAGAAACCTTCTGCTACAGTATAGGGATCTGATGCAAGCGTGAAACGAATTTGAACTGTTTCGCCTAAATAATCAATGAGATCAAATGCTGCGGCGAACCATCCAGCAGGACTTGCACCACCCCATCCGGGATAACTAAGTGTATCTGCAGGATTAGATGAATTCCACCAGCCAGCGAATGCGATTGATACATTATATGGATTTGCTGGATCTTCGAGGAAGTTATAGGTTGCCCAGTTATCTGTTGAGATCTGTACATTGGAAACATCCCAACCATTAAATGGGGGATCTTCTCCACCTGGTTCTTCCATATTATAATCAACCATACAGGTAAGAGTTGCTTCACAGGCATCTGTAAGGTCGATATCTGGCGTGTACAAATAGTACAATGCGCTTGTGCCATATTGATGGCTCATCTCATCACCACAATACCATGATGTACCACTGTTATAGGCATTATAGGTTGAAGAATGCCAGGCAATACCATCAGCGGTATTACCAATATAGAATGCCCAATATTCGTCCGAATATAAGGCATCTTGAAGATCACTTCTATAGGCATAATCTATTGAAAGCTGTACAAATTCATCGGTGAGTTGAAGTGGTGGTGAACTTATCCAGTTCTGTCCTACGAATGCAGGATTATCATCGATCCACCATGAATGTATGGGGCTAAAATAATCAGTATCAACCCACTGCCATCTTCCTGTAACTTCAGACTCCCATGGATCAGCATCATGTTCAATAACTGCATCAATAACCCATTCATATCCAGTTCCATAATCATCAACAGCATATGTCCAATCTTTGACTGAAGGAAGCTGTTCGACAGATCTATTATTTCCAGACGTTCCATCGTCAGATAGTACACTTAAAGTATCACCAGCTCCGACGCTATAGGTAATAAAGAAATCTGTAGAGGGGTCTACCATAATTCCAAGTGATGAGAGATCAACATAGTTCCAGTCATCCAGTACAGGGGTTACACTTAAATTACCCAGCTCAACGCCTGGATATCCAGTTCCATCATCCTGATATACATGAACGATTGCGTCTCCACCATTTCCTGTATACCAATAAAAATATGCTCCTACAAGGTCACCAGATCTGTAGGCAGTAAAACGAGTTCCAAATTCAACAGCTTCATCTGGACAAACCCAATAATAAGAAAGATTTGCATAATAGAAAATGTCATCTTCTGGTTCAAAACTTTCCCAGTAAACAAGCTGCATACCTTCTGGTTCTGGCGGATCTTTATAAGGATTTGCATTTTGTGGTGTAACTCTATGAAGTTCTTCACCGGGTGTAAAGTTTGGGTGATAAGAGAAATTTGAAAGTGTGCCCTGTGTCATCTCTCCACTTGTTTGATTTACTGCAAAAGCAAGGGAAGTAATGAACAAAGCAAGAATCGTTAATCCAATAAGTTTTTTCATACCGTCTCCTCCGATTAATTAAAATCAGATATTGTTAACATAATAAGTAAATCTAATAAAGAAATTAATAAAATCCCCCGAAGGGTAACCAGCTGATAAATGATGAGATAAAACTGGCTTAAAACCTATCATTGACATTAACATTTCAATCATTTACTAAACCTCATCGCTTCATATAATGAAATTTATTAGCTTTTTTCATTTCCATTACTGAAAAATTACATACTATCTGTCAAATTTTATTAACTATAAAAAAATATTTATTTGTGTGAAATAATGAGTTTATAAACGTCATCAATCCTTTTCCCATTAACCACTAATTTATAAAAATAAACTCCATTTGACGGAATATCACCATCATCATCTCTTCCATCCCAAAAAACTTGATTATATCCAACAACAATCTGATTATCCCTGATTGTCTTTATCTTTCTTCCTGCAATTGTGTATATCTCAATATCAGCAGTTGCATTATTATCAATGAAAAAAGTAAAATATGTGTGATCGTTCATTGGATTTGGGTAATTCAATACGGTTCGAACGCTCACGTCAGAAGGTTTTTTTACTTTAAATTCAACTTCTTCAAAGGCAACTTCATTAAGATTATCAAATACTTCCAACCACAATGTGTGGACTCCAGCCGAAATAGATTCCAATTGATAGTCTATTGAACCCTTTATATATGAATCAAGATTATAGACAAAAAATTCGGTTATGTTATATTCATCTTCATTATCGAGAGTAAGCAGAATACGATGTCCTGGATAATTTGTAATATTGACTCCGTTACTATCAACGATATCTATATGAATAAGTGGGGATGAAGAAACATAATCGCCGTTCTTAAATGTATCGTAATCCAACCACATAGTTATCTGTGGAGGTCCATCATTTTCAGATTCAGCATAACCATTGATTATTAATTCATGATCATCAACATCATTACGTTTATTATATCGAATAGCAATATCCCTTTCTTGAGTCGAACTTTCAGCATAGCTTAAAACATGACCATCCTGACCACCAAATACATCGTCAGGAACGATAAAACCAAGGTCAAATGTGTTACCTTTAGTCGAGACAGGTCCTTTAAAAATTGCCTTTCCTTTTTCATTAATTGGAAGATACCTAATTTCCCACTGCCCTGTATTTGGATTCCTATAATCATAAGGATATTCTATACTATAATCAGTATCATAAACGACATTATAAATCTCATCAAATTGATATCTGAGTGTATCTATAACTCCCTGAAGTTCAGCTGTTTGACGAGCTTTTAATGAATCAGCAAGAACCTCTGGAATAGTAATGCTCCCTTGTAACGGTGGAAGTGCAGTTCTTAACATGGGGTCACCAAATAGAAGGTATTTTTCATATGCTTTAGAAGCACCGACACTCTTAGACATTAAAACTGCTTCTCCAATTGAAATATTTTCACTGGTTCCATTTACTGCAAAATTGATCATATCAGAGCATGGTCCGTATCCACCTTTTCGTGCTGATGCAAAAACTGCAACAGAACCCCTATCTTTTGTATATAATATTCGCTCAGCCATTGATTCTATTGTATTTGAATCAAACAAACCAATATCGCAAGAAGCAGCAACAAAGAAGTTTAATTTATCTCCATTCGTTAATCGATTAATATCTCTACTTGCTCTAAAATACTCTTCATCACCTAATACATCATAACCGCCGTGTCCAATATAGTAAAATATTGCCACTCCGTCATTAAGCATTTTTATCAAATCTTCATTTGCCCTTGGTCTATTCTGGAATTCATCAAGAGGATAGGTAATTCCGTAATTTTTTAGAAGTTCAACATTTGATTCAATTTTACGACCACAATTTTCTGCATGGGTTGTGTGGCCAATTTCTGTACTACTTCCATGTTTGAGAAAATCATCGGCTGAAAGGACCACTCTATTACGCCAGTATCCAAAATTTGGTTCGGAAATGTAATTAATTGTTTTATCTAACATTATCTCAATTTGAGCATCCAAATAACCCGGGAAACGACCAATCATTAATGAAGGATTTATCTTATTAGTAAAATAAACGAAATAATCATCAGAAACTATGGTACCATTGATGAATGGTAAAATTTTATTCTTTTTGCTTGCTCCAGTTTCGTAACCCCTAAAGTCATTGGTTCCATCACCAACAAGCACAACATAAGCCAATTTTTTTATAGGTATATGGGCATAATAGTCGTATCCATAATTTAAAAAATATCTCAATGCCACGACATCTGGTAATCCCCAGGAAAACTCATCATATATGTCATTAACATTTACAACCAGCACATTAATATCATCATTCTGAATATGTATATCCGCAAGTTCTTTTGATTTTTCCCAAAAAATTTCTGGTGAGTCAGGTGTAATTATTATAGCTTCTGTATTTGCAAGAGTACTATCATCTCGTAGATAGGAATAAATCTCTGTACCATTGAAATATACGAGTGGTTTAAATTTTTCTTCAATGGTTCCTGGTAGTATATATCCACCACTATTTACAATGCAAAATTTTGTGTCATCTTCATCAGAAATCGCTTCAAAAGATAGATTACTTGAATCGTATGAAAAATTAGTGATTTTTTCTGCGTGATTAAAATCTATAATTTTAAATATTTGTAATTCATTATTTGCGACGTTTGATACTTCAACAGAATATTCAGTATTTGGTTCCGGTAATGTGAGTTCAACAAAATTGCTTTCCATTTTTAGATTCTTAAGATAGGTAATTTCATAGTAGTCAAGATAGAGTACAGTAGAACTTGAATTAGTTAATGTCACTTCTAAAGAATTACTGCCATTTCTCATGAAATTGCCACTGTATGTTACCCGGGTACTGTTCCATACTCCATTGTCTAACTGCTCACCATTGACATAGGTAATTAAGGTATTAACATTTGGACGATAATTAAAATTAATAGTAATTTGTTGTTCAGCTTCGGTATTTAATTCCGTTACACTAAATTCAAAATATTTCGTAAATGATGAACCTTGAAAACTTTGCCAATACCAAACAATACTTTCTGGGTCGGAACGCAATTTTTCTTGTTCAAAATGTTCAGAATATAAGTAAGTAGCAAGAGTATCGTTCTTTGATCTCTGTGATGATATTGCTTGATAGGGATATTCATTCGATGTTCTTTTCTTTTGGTCATGATTAAAGGTTAACCAGTAGATATTCGAGCTTGTATAGGGATTAAAATACTGATTATAATTTTCGTTTAATGCAAACCCTTCAGGTGCTCTGACATAGAAATAGATCGAGAATTCTGAACCATCATCTGTTACAAATACAGGTATTTCTTCGAAGGGATATAAAGAAGAATAAATAGATCTATTCTGCGAAAAACCTCCACCATTAAATACTCGTATCTCATTGGGATCCAGATTGTCTACATCAATACCTGTTTGGGATAATTTTTGTTTTGTTATTTTGCAAATTCCAGTCTTTGTAATCGGTATTTTAAACCATCTATCAGCATGTGAAAAAGGATTATCCTGTCTGGATAATTTACTCTCTAAACTCCAATTCTTTGCAACATCGAAATTTACAATAGTATTTTGGAAAATATTCTCAAAATTGTAATCACTGAAGGGTCGAGGTGATTTATCTCCCGCAAAGCTGAATGAAAGTTTAATAGTATCAATTATTTTTAGCTTATTATTTTCTACGGTAAAAGGATGTAGGACAATTCTAACTACTGTTTGCTGTCTCCATTGATAAGGTTCAGATACCTCAAGTATCTTTTGTGACTGTTCTGTCTCATATAGGTTTTTATCTATATGATAAACTGGTGTGTATGTTCCCTTTTGAGGATCTTCAATAAAAACTGGATATGGTGCAACTGGATAGAGAAGTTCATATGAATCAGTTTCCGTAGAAATAATTGAATAGTGCAGGTTTCCATTTGGGGGAACTCCGATCAAAAAGGAATAATAAGGAAGATCAATCTTTCCTTCCATCTCCTCCCGTTTAAGCTGCGGACAATCAATATAGGTATAATTGTTTTGTGATTGAATGTTGTATTCAGGTAGGATAAACTCGAGAGTAAGATTATTTGTATTAAAATTAACGTTTCGTAAAGGTGTATTTCCAGTTAATTCTGAAGAAAATACAACACTTAGTAGAATTATAGAAAGAAATAAAAGTTTATTATTCACATGAATTTAATTAGCTTCAAAATTTTTTACAAATTTATGTAATCTAGATTTTTTTCTATTCGCTGTACTTCTGTGCATAACTCCCTTTTTCACGGCTTTATCAATGAGAGAAAAAGCTTTAGTAAGCATTGATTCCATTTCTGCTTTATCGGTAGATTTTTTAATTTTCTTTATGATAGAACTTATGCTCTTTTTAACATAATGATTTCGTTCTTTCTTCTTTACATCTGAACGTAATCTTTTTTCGCAAGATTTATGATCTGGCATTGAATCTCCTGAAATTATCTTATTTTTTGCAAGATAAAATTGCCATGTAATAATTTGTCAATCTTTGTAAAACATTACTATGTATGAGTAATTAAACTATTTAGTAATTTTTTTACTACAAATAAATTAAAAATGGAAAGAAAGCAAAAGAATAAAATAAGCAAAAATATATTTCTTAATCCAAGTATATTAATCAATCCAGTGGTGAGTGCTGCTAAACCAAAATTTATCAAGATAAGGTTTTTGGAGAAAATCTCAAGAAATGTAAGTAAGAGTCCTGCAATAATTAAACACAACCAGATATACATCTTTTTTACTTCTTCTTCGAAACTTCGTCCTGCTTATTCTCTTCAGAATCTTCACTTTCTTCACTTCTTGGTTTTCTAATATATTTACGTTTTATTTTCTTTCTCTGAGCATAATCATATCCATATCCACCATAGCCATAATTATAGCTCCCACCGTAACGAGAGGAAGACTTTCCATGCATTGTCTTTATACCCAGTACAGTAAATATTTTACTAAAAAGAAAGATGACAAAATAAATAAAGAAAAGAGCAACTGAAATGAAAAGTAAAGAAACTACTAAGGTAATAAAGAAACTTTTGAATGCCGCTTCTGTTACATTGGCTCTAGAAATAAAATGAGAAATATCAATTTTTGCAAGCACATTATTAGCTTGCTGTTGCTTAGCTAAAATAACCTGATTAAGAGAATCTACAATATCATTTTGGCGTTTTAAGTTTTCTTGAAGACTTTCAGTTTCATAGACACTTCTTGTTAATCTCAAATCTTGAAGTAACTTTTGTTTGATTGCTTCTTCATCTCTAATCCGCTGCTTCAAAGATTCGATAGGGGCAGATTCTGTTGATTGTACAAGCTCATCTGATTTCAATTCAGAATAGTCTTTTAAATATGATATAATATTTTCGTAATTATCAAGTGGGATTTCAACGAGTTTCGTCGTATTGTTTGATGAAGTTTTTGAGTAGAGTGTATGTAGTTTATTTGTCTGTATTATGTCATTGATCGTTTCTTTAAAATCTTGAATATCTTTTGTAATATAATTCAATTCAATTTTTTTATCATAATTTGATTGATGAAATATCTCTTCAGCTTTTTTGGGAGTTTTGCCCATAATATCAGAGGGTTTGAGAAATGCATCAATAATTTTTGATTTGTTGAATGCAATGATCAAAGATATAACAACCACTCCGATCATTATTAGATTTTTAATCCTTCTTGTAAGATATAATACAGCCATTAATCATCCTTCTTTCCATTATTTTTTAAGATTTCTTTTTTTGATAAAATCCCATAATTTATCGTAGCTAATATCAAAAATATAATTGAAATGAAAACTATAATTACTTTAAAATTTAAGCCATTTATGTAAAATGCATTTATTGAGTCAATATCTATTATATAAAGATACATAGAAACACTAAGAAAAGTTACTGCTAATTTCCCGCAAATGTTAGATGTAGGAATCTTATGATGTCTTCTCATCATCCAAAACCCACCAGAAATAATAAAAATTTCTAAAGCAAGAATGCAATAAAATGCCCAGAAAGGAAATTCTCTATTTATGTATAGATATACTAGAATGGACATCATAAAGAGTTTATCAACAACTGGATCAAGAACCTTGCCAAAGGTAGTAGCTTGATGTAAAATTTTTGCAAGAAACCCATCAAGAACATCTGTAAATCCAGCTAATAGTATCAATATAAAAGCTTGTATGTTCTGATTTCTGCTAAGTGAAACTAAAATAAATGGAAGAATGATCAACCGTGTTAAGGTGACAATATTAGGAATAGTTACCACAGTTTTCGGATCAAAATCTGCTTTTGCAAACCCATCTTTACGTGTATACATTATATAAAAAATTTCTCCCTGAGGATATGAGCAAAAGTTTTATTAGATAGTTTAACGAATTTTGCGGTAAGTTTTGATCTCGATATACAAATTGATTCACCAGTTTTCACCTTTCCTATCTCTTCTCCATCTATTATCAGGAAAACTCTGTCATTGCCATTTTTATATACTATACTATAAGAATCATTTCCAGGAAGAATCAAAGGTTTTATAAACTGATTGTGAGGATTTATCGCTGTGAGTAAGATCACATTCGTTTGGGGAAATGCGATTGAACCACCAGCTGAAATATTATATGCAGTAGAACCTGTAGGGCTGGATATGATTATCCCGTCGCTTTCTATATCAAAGAGAAATTCATCATTTCGGAATATTTCGAACGTTAGCATTCTTGGATACTTGCCTTTGTGCAACACACAGTCATTAAGTGCTTGTTTATGATTATCTACATTCGGAAGTGTACAATCAAGCATCATTCTTTCTTCAATCTGGAAATCATTCTCTAGTATTTGCTCCAGCACTGGATTGAATTCATGCTTTTCACATTCTGATAAAAAACCAAGTTTACCATGATTGAAGCCAAGAAGGGGTATATTTTCAGATAGTACCAATTTAGAAGCTCTCAGGATCGTTCCATCACCACCAAAAACCATAAGGAGTTCAACATTATCTTTATTAAATTTTTTTATGTAATGAATTCCTTGCAGTCCTTTTCTTTTTTGACTTTCAAGAAGGAAGACTTTACATGTATGGTTATTCAAAATCTCAACTTTATCTTTAAGTTCACCTAAGATTTTGAATAATGCTGGATTATAGAAGATTCCGATCTTTTGCATAGGGTGTGAAAAAGACAATTCGTCGTTTATATGTCAACAAAATTTGAAATCATTGATTTTTTTTGAAAAGGTTGACATGGCTGAAAAGGGCTTCGGATTATATCCACCTAAAGTGTGAAATTCTTGGTGAATGGAGGATTAGTCCTAATTGGTAAGGCAGCGGTCTTGAAAACCGCCGGGCTCTGCCCTTGGGGGTTCGAGTCCCTCATCCTCCGCCATTTTGTTCTTTTCGTTGGAGAGGTGACCGAGTTGGCTTAAGGTGCGCGCCTGCTAAGCGTGTGTAGGTTTAATCGCTTACCCAGGGTTCGAATCCCTGCCTCTCCGCCATTTATAGAAGTTAGGGTCGTCGCCAAGCGGTAAGGCACAGGGTTTTGGTCCCTGCACTCGGGGGTTCGAATCCTCCCGGCCCTGCCATTTATAATTTTGGGGTGTCGTCTAATGGCAAGACAGCAGACTCTGGATCTGCCTATTGGGGTTCGAATCCCTGCACCCCAGCCATTTTTCTTAGGAGCTGATGAAAAATAAGAAAAATTATTTTCCTTTCGGATATATTCTGCCGGCTTTTATCATCGTTCTCGCATTCCGTTTGATTCCCATAATACTCTCATTTATCATCAGCTTCTTTAAATGGACTATTCACGGTCCCGAAAAATTCATCGGTTTTGAAAACTATATAAAACTCTTTCAGGATGCTGGATTCTGGCAATCATTAATTAATACTTTTTATCTTGTTATCTTTGTTGTACCTATTACACTGATATTATCCCTCTTTTTTGCAAACCTTCTCAATCGCACAAAGAAGCTTTCTGGACTTTTCCGAACCACTTATTTTATCCCAACTGTAACTTCACTTGTTGCTATCTCTATTGTGTGGAAACTCATCTTCTCTCCTCAAAGCGGTATTATGAATCATATTATTGGCTTTTTTGGTATTCACGGGCTTGATTGGCTTTCTGAACCCCGAGGTATTTTTACTCTAATCTTCGGTGCGATGGGCATTAACATTCCGAAGTTTCTCGGCGGTCCATCACTCGCTCTTTTTGCAATTATCATTGTGAGTATCTGGCGCAGTCTTGGGTACAACACGATCATTTATCTTGCAGGCTTGCAGAATATTCCTGAAGTCTATTATGAAGCTGCTGAGATCGATGGAGCAAGTAAATGGAAACAATTTTTTAAGATTACAGTGCCGCTTATCTCCCCTACCACTTTTTATGTTCTGATCATGACAACGATCACGACATTCCAAGTATTCTCTCAGGTATACTTGATGACGGGACCTCCGATTGGAGGTCCACTGGGTACTACAAAAGTGATCGTGTACTATATATTTGAAACAGGATTTGGTGAAACTCAAAATTTAAGTTATGCTAGTGCTATTGCCCTTGTACTGTTTATCATTATTTTAACCCTAACCATGCTCCAAAAGCGACTGGAAAAGAAAGTGCAGTACTGATATGTTCAAACATTATCTGGGAAAAGGTGTTCAATATTTCATGCTCATTCTCTGCGGTTTGATCATGGTTACTCCTTTTATCTGGATGCTTTCCACTTCATTAAAATCTCAAACCGCGATAAACAAGGGAAGTGTCGGTTTTATTCCTATCGAATTTGTAAATTATTACGTACATGATGGCAAAAAAGAACTTTGTGAAATCGTTATGGAAAAAGAAGATGAAGGAATAACAGTTGTTAATATTTATGATGAAGATGGAAAAACTTTTAGACAATCCTATGTTGAAGCTCCGTCAGAATCGATAACTTCATCCAAACGTATTAAGTTCAACTGGAATAATTATGTAGAAGCATTCACGCGAGTACCCTTTGGAAGATATTTTCTTAACACTGTATTTGTTTCATTTTGTGTACTCATAGGCGTGCTTATTACCTCATCACTTGCTGCCTATGCGTTTGCCAGAATGCAATTCAAGGGAAGAGATTTCATATTTTATCTTTTCATCAGCATGATGATGGTTCCCCAACCAATATATCTCATCCCCTCATATTTCTTGCTTACAAAATTAGGATGGATAAACACTTACCAGGCATTGATTGTACCATGGATCGCAAATATATTCAGCATCTTCCTGCTTCGGCAGCAATTTAAAACTATTCCGCAAGACCTCTTTGACGCAGCAGTTATAGATGGTTGTTCTCAGTTTGAGATACTCTGGAGAATAGTTATCCCTGTATCAAAACCGATACTTGTCACAACAGCGATCTTCTCATTGATTGGCAGCTGGAACAGCTTCATGTGGCCACTGGTTATGACGAGTAGTGACCATCTGCGTGTGCTACAAGTTGGATTGTCTTACTTTGCTCAGGAAGCTTCCTCCAGCACAGCCCTCTTGATGTCAGCATCGACATTCTCAATCGCGCCACTCTTGATACTTTTCCTCTTTGCTCAGAAGCAGATCATATCAAGCTTTGTTACAAGCGGTCTTAAAGGCTAAAAACTTTACAACTCTTCCCACCTCTCTAAAAAGTATTACATGATGAATAAAAAGAATATTTTAATAACAGACATAGGCAGCACAACTACAAAAGCAGTACTCTTTACAAAAGAGAATGGTTCATATACACTCACTACCATCAGAAATGTCGGGACTACTGTAGAGCGCCCACAAGAGGATGTTAAGATCGGAATAGTAAATGCTATCCAGGCAATTCAGGATTCAGAAAATGTAGAAATCCTAACAAAAGATTCCAAACCAAACAATCCTGAATTCGAAGATGAAACGATGTATCTCACTACCAGTAGTGCCGGTGGTGGACTTCAAATACTGGTTTTCGGGCTGACACTATTTGATTCAGCAAGCAGTGCTAAACGAGCAGCGTATGGTTCAGGTGGTGTGATACTTGATACTTTTGCAGTTAACGATAATCGTTCTGCTGTCGAGAAAATGCAACTGATCAGGTTACTGTGTCCTGATATCATTTTGTTTTCTGGCGGCACCGATGGTGGCAATATCAGCAGCATCGTGCGAATGGGGGAACTGCTTTCTCTGGCTCATCCCAAGCCGAAATTCGGTGAAAAAAGTAAGATTCCTCTAGTATATGCTGGGAATAAGGATGCTCATTCATTCATACAATCTCTTTTTAAAGATCAATTTGAACTGCATATTGTTCCTAATATTCGTCCCACACTTCAAGAGGAAAATCTTCCACCTGCACAGGACATGATCCATCAATTATTTATGGATAATGTTATGGAACAAGCTCCTGGTTATAGTTCTCTAAAATCTCTTGTATCTGACCCTATTATCCCTACTCCTTCTGGAGTCATACATTCCTTGCAGCTGATTAGTAAAGATCTCGGGAAAAATGTTATTTCAGTAGATATTGGTGGTGCAACGACAGATGTATTCTCAAACATTCTTGGTAAATACTACAGAACAGTAAGTGCAAACTATGGTATGAGTTACAGTATTTCTAATGTTATGAAAGATGCAACCTTTACACGGATCAAGCGATGGCTTCCTGACGATCTTGATGAGAATTATATACGTAACTACATCTCCAACAAGATGCTCTACCCACTCCATAATCCGCAGGATGATCATCAACTCATGATCGAACATGCGGTGGCACGAGAAGCAATAATAATGTCTAAGAAACAGCACATGAACATGCATTTTAATACAGAGAAAATTGGCTTCCTTGATCGGTTGAAAAAGATGGATCTGGATAAATTTCTTGAATGCTTTTATGTGGAAAAATTGGAAGAAAAAAGAAAATTTCACATGACGGATATTGGGATAATGATAGGTGCTGGTGGTGTAATCTCTCAAACTCCTTCTGATAAGCATGCTTTACTCTTGATAGTAGATAGTGTAAAGCCAGAAGGGATCACTGAGATCTGGCGTGACCATCATTTCATCTCTCCTCATCTTGGCAAACTCAGCGATGTTGATGAGACCCTCGCACTAGAATTGCTAAAAAAAGAATGTTTCCACAGGATTGGAATATCAATCCGTCCTGTATTTAAAACCATAAAACCACAGCAGAAAGTGATGACCATTCAAATTGGGAATGAAAACCATGAGATTTGTTCTGATGAACTTCGATATTTTAAAATAAATTCTTCAGAGAAAATAACATTAAAGATGCAAAAGGGATTTTCTCTTGGCAATGGTCAGAAAGAAACCGAACTTGAATCTGATTTACCGTTAATCATAGATACAAGATTGGAATTTTCATTTCCTGAAAAAATAAATCAGAAATTGCATCTATATGATTTACAATCTACACAGAAAGAACTTGGAACAACCTTTCAGCAATATATTGGGAATAAGCAAATTGAACAAGGTACATTCACTCTAAAACGCGAACTCCCCTATCATGGTGAAATATTTGTTCAAGTAGGTGATAATGTAGAACCGAATAATTTGATCGGAGAAAATAAATATGCTCCACCCAAGATCTATGTGCTTTCACTTTTCACCCTTGATTATCTTGATCTTGATCCCGACACCATGAGAAAGAGTATGCTGGTGAATGAAGGTGATCGGGTCAAATTTAATCAGAAGATACTTGAAATTTCAGATCGAAGTATGCTTTCAGCATTCTCTGGGAAGGATAGTTCATTCAAAACTCCGGTTCGAGGTGAAATTGAAAATATTAACTTTGATTCAGGGACAATTATTCTTAGAGAAATACAGGACTACTCGACCAAACCGATCACTATCAATATCGCGAAAGAGTTGAATGTCGATCCCAGGCATATAAAAGGGTATCTTAAAAAACGTGAAGGTGATTTTGTAGAAACCTACGAACCACTCGCCTCACGGTTGGAAAAAGATTTCTCGAAGGTCATTCCCTCACCGGCTACTGGTGCGATAACCAGCATTAATCTTGATAAAGGCATTGTAACAATCCAATACAAAAACGAACCCTATCAGATTTTTGCGCAAGTTCATGGAAAAGTTATACATACCGAGAAAAATCTATCAGCAACTATTGAATATAGTGGTAATAAACTTTTTGGTATCATCGGATTTGGGGGTGAAACCTGTAATGAGATCAGCGTTCTAAAGAAGAACTCATTTAAGCAAAATAAGTCCTATCAGAACAAAATAATTATCAGTTTCAGCAAGATATATGAGAAGTTCCTCAGAGCGTGTTCCGAGATGTATGTAGCTGGTGTCGTTGCTCCCTCTATCGATAACATGGATCTTGTAGAATTTTTAGGTGAAGAAATTGGCGTTGCACTTACTGGAAATGAAGCCATTCCATTCCCGATAATATTGACAGAAGGATTTGGTGATTTCAGAATGAATGCCGAATATAAAGAATTTTTCATGAAGCAACAGAATAAGAAAATGTATATGAATGGTCATACACAGATTCGAGCCGGAGTTGTTAGACCGCAGATGATAGTATTTGATTGATATGAGCACGCTCCGCGTCATAGTAAAAGGTATTGTGCAAGGTGTATCCTTTCGTTATTTTACCTATCGAGTAGCTAAACAATTTGATATCAAGGGCAATGTAAAAAATCTTTACAATGGTGATGTAGAAATCTACGCACAAGCGAAGAAAGAGTATCTCGATCAATTCCTTGAGAAAATTAAACTAGGACCACCAGCTGCAAGAGTTGATGACCTGCAGATCGAAGAAGTACATGAACCAGCTAATTATGATTCCTTCAAGATTACATATTAAAATTTTCTCTATCTTACTTTCTTTACTATTCTTAGGGTTCTCTCCTAATCCTAAATATATCACTGAATCTGATGACTATCACGTAGTAAAAAAGGGAGATACTCTTTATTCAATCGCTAAAAAGTATAATACTACTGTGGATAAGCTGAAACGTATCAACAGTCTTGATTCTGATAAAATTCTTATTGGTCAAAAAATATACCTTTCTGCAAAAGATCATCCAGAGCAATACTATGTGACAAAACGAGATATCCCTTCTTTAGGATACCATCTCATTCAAAAAGGCGAAACACTCTACAGAATATCAAAAATATATGATATTCCTATTGAAAAATTAATGGAGTTTAATCAACTGACTTCTTATACAATCAAGGCTGGTGAAAAACTCTGGCTGAGAAGTACTGGAACGACAACTTATACAACTGTTACACCTGACTATGAATCACCAAAGGTAGAAAAGAAACCTCAACCCCAAAAAGTAGAAAAAGTTGAAGTTAAAAAATCAAAGACAGTTACACATAGAGCAAAATATCATATAGTGAAAAAAAGTGAAACACTCTATCGTATTGCTTCGACATATGGGCTTTCTATATATGAGTTGAAAAGTTATAACGCCTTGAGTTCAAACAACATATTCGTAGGTCAAAAACTTTATCTGGAATCAAAATCGAAAGACGACAACACGAAATATATTCAACCAAAACCAGCTGCGGTGCATTCAGAATTTAAAAAATTCGGTATTATCTGGCCCTGTAAGGGAACGATCACTTCTGGATTTGGTTCCAGAGATGGGAAACCCCATAAAGGATTAGATATCGCGTGCAAAGAAGGCACACCACTCAAAGCGGTACTTGATGGTGAGGTTGCCTATTCGGGGAAGCAGCGGGGATATGGTAATGTGATCATTCTCAAGCATGATAACAGCATTATGACCGTGTATGCACACAACCAGGAAAACCTTGTGTTCAAGGATGATAAAGTAAAAAAAGGTGAGATAATCGGTAAAGTTGGGAAGACTGGGAATGCATCTGGTGCGCATGTCCATTTCGAGGTTCGTCTCGATGGCCGTGCGTATGATCCGAAGTTGTTTTTACCTTAAGAAAGACTTTTTCTACTTCGAATAGTTGAGAAAAGAATAACCAATCATCTTTGTTACCCTACAGCGAAGCAAGTGAATATACATGAAGTTACATGATTGAAAAGTAATATCAATCAGTAAAATTTCAATTCAGTTTTTTTGGAATAAAAAGTGTAAAACTCGTTCCATGTTCTCTTTCTAATTTCATTGTTGCGTTTATCTGCTGAGCAATCATATTGACAATTGACAAGCCAAGTGTTGCGGGTTCATAAATTTTTACGTTTCCGGGAATACCTACTCCATCATCTGATATTTTTATTTCAAAGTAGTCCTCAGTATCTTTTAATTCTATATGTATATTACCCGAATCTCTTCCTATAAAAGCATATTTTATGCAATTAGTAATAAGCTCATTTAATATCAACCCAAGTCTATCTAATATCTCGACACTAACGGTGAGTTCATCCAGAGAATAACTGATATTTACTTTTTCATTATTATCATAATTGTTTTTAAGTTGATCTGCAAGTGACTCTATATATTCACCCAAACTTACCTCAGAGATATATTCCGAACCCAATAAAAGCTCATAAGCCTTAGCCATAGACATTATTCTGTCCTGACTTGCGGCAAATGCTTTTGCTATATCTTCTTCTGTCGTTATATTTTCTTGCTGCAGATGAAGAAGACCTGATATTACCTGTAAGTTATTCTTTACCCTGTGGTGTATTTCATTTAATAATAATTCCTTTTCTTTTAAATCTCTCCTAATTTGTTCATCTGCTTGTTTATGCTTAATAGCAAGAGCAATCTCTTCTGCAATAAAGTTCAAGATACTAATATCTTTTTCAGAATAAAGGTTGGGATCATCAAAACTTTTTACAGCAATTACACCAATTACTTTTTTTTCAACTTTTAGAGGAACCCCCAACCAGATCGAGGGTGGGATTCCAGATATTTCAATTTTACCTCGTCTTATTAATTCTTCTTGTATTTGCCTGTCAGCATAGATTGGTTTGCCTGTTTTTATCACAAGAGCAGTAAGTGTTTTTCCTGCTGAAAAAGTGTGATATTCTTCTTTTTCATCAACGTTAAAAGGAAGTGATATTCGATCAGTCTTTTCATCATATAATGCAACATAAAAATTTCTTGTATCGATAACACTCTCAGAGTATTCTTTTATTTTAATGAATAGCTTATGAAAATTATCAATCTTATTTAAAGCATTTGAGATATTATATAATGTTTTTTGAATGTTCTCCGCCTTCTTATGTTCAGTAATATCGTTAATGAGTAACACTGCACCTTTAAATCTATTGTTTTCAAACATAGGAACACCTTTTACTGTGATATAGGTTTTTTTCCCATAAATAGATGTAAAAAAAAATTCTGTTGCAATTTCCTTCCCATTCAAAAGATCATCAAAGATAGAAAAAATACCAATATTCTTTACAGAAGAAAGATCTCTTATATCCATTCCAATTGCTTTTGATTCTTCACTTTGAGGAATTCCTAAGATCCTTTTCATTTCAGGATTCTCATAATTTATCCGTAGTTTCTCGTCCAATCTTATGATGCCTGCTGGAGAATTTTCTACTATACCCTCATTGAATTTGTAAAGCTGTTTGTAAGATTCTTCGGATTGTGATAATTGTCTTGTTCTATCTTCAACCATTTTCTCAAGATCTTCGCTGTATTCTTTTATTTTTTCCTCTGATTGCTTAAGAAGAATACTGTTCAACTTTAGTTTAATAATAAGATAAAAAGTTGTTAAAATAAATATTCCAATAAAGATAGACGATATTATTACGAATATCTGGATCTGATTTTCTGTATACATACTATACTTCCTATCCAATAGATGAATCCAATTAATGTTGCATTTTTCCCAAATGACCAATATTTCAAAAAATCAAAAGTCAAAATATTACTGGCTAAAATATGTAAACAAAAGTACAACACAAAGCCCGAAAAAATAAATATTGATTCAATATATTCAATGAATGATTTTTTTAATAGAATATACCTAATAATTAAAACTGAACTGGTTAATAAAATTATCAAGTTGAAAAAATCGACAATGTTTACCGGTTGATAATTAGCATATTTAAACGACAGAATTGCAGCTAAGGTGGTTGGCAGGGCTGGAATTATAATTTCTATCCAAACATAATTCCACCCTGCCAATTTAAAGAGAATGGTCAGTATGAAATAGAATTGATATAAAGTAGTAATAGCCCAGAAAAAAAGATAGACCCTTCCAGAATTATTACTGACGATCATAAGTACATTCCAAAAAGTGAAAAGAGCAAGATAACTCACAAAGTATTTCACAGCATCTTTATTTAATCCAGTGATGTTATTCTTTTTATAAAGATAAAACCAGAATGCTAAATTCAGAACACGAAGTATTCCTAATTTATGAAGTATAATGAAGTCTATCATAATGTTGGGCTATTCTTTATTCCCTAACCTCCAGATGGTTTTAAAGGTTTGGGTTTATAATCACCTTGTGCGCTACATAGAGTCATTTGTTCATCTTCAACCTGTGTCGGAATTACCTTTGTCGTCTCCAATGGTTTTGGTGAATAATCGCCTTGAGCAAAACATTCAACATCCGTTTCATAATTTCGAATAATACTAGAAGTTTTCGCTGTACTATTTGGTATAATACACCATACACTTAATGCAGATAGAAAAAGAACTGCTGAGATCATCACTAATACATACTTTTTGGGTTTGATGATTCTCTTTCCATTTTTTTGTAACATTTTTTCACCTCTTTCTTTTTTGTTTTGGTTAACCTAATTATCTACCTAACTTTGACGTTAACTTATTTTTCTTTTAGAAGAATTTGTAAAATTTCGTTTACTTTATTCTACCAAAAGAACCTTCTGATTTCTCACCCCGATTTTCTAATCTTCCATCACTCTGCTACATATAGACCTTTTACATGTAAGGACAATAAATATACTTGCTATCGAAATCACATTTTCTTTGACCATATTTATCCGCAATAATGATTTACATATTTCTTTGAGATTCCTTTGAGTTACATTATTCTCTGGATGTTCTATCAATATACTTAGTTAAAAAACTACTTCATAGGAGTAAAACTTCCATTAATTATATATAATATTTTTTTTAAACAAATAAAAGTGCTGTCAAGAATATCGTTTCGTTTCACAATAGAAAAATTACTCTTGATGAACGAATCGGGTGAATCAATTACTATGACTACATCTTTTAAGCAATTTGAACTCAAAAAGATTGATACTACCTCAAGCATGATAACAGCATAATGACTGTGTATGTACACAATCAGGAAAATCTTGTGTTTAAAGATGATAAGATGAAAAAGGGTGAGATAATAGGTAAAGTTGGGAGAACTGGTAATGCGACAGGCGCTCATGTACATTTCGAGGTTCGGCTGGATGGACGGGCCTACGATCCGTTGCAGTTTTTACCTTAATGAAAAAATTACACGTTTATCTCAATAATTTTTGAGGATTTATTTCAATAAAAAAAATTGACTTTTTAAGTAAATATTTTCTGAAGTGTAATATAAGTCTTTTGTTATAAATTTTAAAAGGAGAAAAAAATGAAAAAAATTGTTATTATTATTTTGTTTCTTTTTATCTGTTATTATTGTTATTCACAAACCTATCATTCAGGTACGATTTCAAATGATGAAATCTGGCATGCGGTGGATAATCCTCATATTTGTACAGATGATATTTTAGTCAGTTCATCATTAAAACCAACTTTGAATTTGGAACCAGGAGTATTAGTAAAATTCGATCCAGGTGTGAAAATGACAATTGGACATGGATCTAGTTCATTATATGCAGGAGGTTTAAAGGCAGTTGGAAACCAAAGTGATCCGATTATTTTTACTTCAAATACTGCAACACCTGCATCAGGTGATTGGGGTTTCATACATTATAATAATCACTGTCTTGATGATAGCTGCAGAATTGAACATGCATTTATTGAATATGGTGGGTCTGCAACGTCAGATTATGGATTAAGAATTTCTAATACTCCAGTAATAGTTAAGAGTGTAACATTTCAATATAATGCAGGTTGTGGAATTAAAATAAATAACTTTAGTGATAGTCAAAGACCAACCATCGCTAATTGCACTTTTTCTGAAAACACAGAATATCCCATTGAGATCTATGCAAATGATCTTATGGCGCTGGGTACTGGAAATACTTATTCATCTAATGGAACTGATGAAATTTATGTTTATGGTGATAATGTAAAAGACAATCAGGATTGGACAAGTCAAGGAATACCTTTATATATATCTTTTGATATTGATATATGGACCTCTGGATGTGTAACAGTAAACATTCTCTATGGTTCAGTTCTAAAATTTGAAGAAGGTACAAGACTATATGTTGGACATGGCTCATCATCATTATATTTGGGTTGTCTAAATGCAACTGGTGTTCAATTTTTGGGATCTGTTGATTCCCTAGGTCATTGGAAAGGATTAATTTTTGATAATTTTACTCAAGGAGGAACACTATCAGGTTGTTTGATAAAAAATGCAGGTTGGGGTTCTTCTGAGAACAGATCTGTTTTTTTTAAAACAAATTCTTCGTGTACTCAACAAACCATCACTGGTTGTCAAATTACTAATGGAAAAGGTGATGGAGTATATTTAGAAGATGGTGCTCGACCAATGTTATCAGGTAATACGATTTCAGGTAATACTGATTATCCATTATCTATATATGTAAATGATGTTGGTTGTATTGGTTCTAATAATGATTTTACCGCAAATGGAATTGATAAAATAAAAGTAAGAAATGGAAGCGTAGATGAATCTCAGACCTGGTTTAATCATGGAGTACCTTATGAACTATCTAACTCAATTACAATTTATAGTTCATTAGATCCTCATCTTAAAATTTTACCCGGCTGTATAATACAGCTAAAAGATGGTGATAATATTAAGATTGGACATCCTTCAAGTGGTGCATATCTAGGATCTCTTGAAGCACATGATGTTATTTTCACTCGAGCTGAAATAGGTAATGTACACAGTGGAATTATTTTTGATAAATACTCAGTTGATACACTGTGTGTCTTAACAGATTGCATAGTTGAGTATGGTGGATATAGCGATACATATAATGCTGGTATTATTATTACTCAATCTGCACCAACCTTAGATCACGTTACATTTCGAAATAATAATAAATTTGGATTGAGGATAAGTGATATTTCTGAAGGCACTAATAAACCAACAATGAAAAATTGTAGATTCTATAATAATGGTGAACATCCAATAAATATTTATGCTTCAGAATTATCTTGTTTGAAAGAAAATAATATTTATTCTGGTAATAATCCAGACAGAATTTATGTACATGGAGATTATATTGAATATGATAATGAGTGGATTAATCAAGGGATACCATTTGAAATAAATGGTAATATTACTGTAAGTAGTTCACATCATCCACATCTAATAATCAATTCAGGGATTGAATTATTATTCAACACTGATAAATATATAAATATTGGGCATGCTTCATCATCGATATACAGAGCTTCAATGTATGCAAATGGAGTCAGATTTGCTGGAATAAATCCAACACCTGGAGATTGGCAAGGAATACGATTCTTAAATTATACTAATGATGATGATTGTGAATTAAATAAATGTCACGTTGAAGGTGCTGATGATAATATATACTTTACCTATTCTTATGGTATCGTAAAAGATTGTATTATCAGAAATGCACAAAATTATGGTATATATTGTCGTGGAAGTACTGCAAATGTAAGTATATATAAATGTTCAATATACAATAATGATGTTGGAATACATTGTAATAATAATGCTAATCCACTTATTGGGGGGGATACAGGAAATGCGAATTCAATCATAAATAATGCATCTTATGGAGTTCAAAACATCTCAACCTCTGTGACTGTAGATGCAACCTATAACTGGTGGGGGCATGCAACTGGTCCCTATAATGCTACGACAAATCCTGATGGACTTGGAAATCCGGTAAGTGATTATGTAGATTATGGAAATTATCTTACTACTCCCCTATCTGAAGCACCCTCACTTTTCGATCTCCTCTCTCCTGCAAAAGGTGATACGCTTTGGTCATTTGATTCTATCCTGGACTGGGAAACATCTATTGATCCCACCCCCAATGATACCGTTAAATATCGCCTTGTGTTGAGTACTTCTTCAAAAGATAATTATGTGGTAAAAGAAACAATCGATGATATCTCTACAAGTCATTTTCTTCTTAGCGAAAGCATAATAAATGACGATACAAGATATTGGTGGCAAGTAACCGCGTATGACCTGTATGGACTGGAAACAAATTGTAATCAATCAGACTGGTATTTTGATGTGTTCGTTATTGAGCCTCCAGATAACTTCACACTGATTTCTCCAGCGAATCAAGCTACAGTATATGAAACTTCGGTCTTGCTTACGTGGAATGCAGCAAACGATCCTGATCCTGGTGATGATATTTATTATACAGTATATCTTGATGAGACTGCATCATTTTCTGATCCTGATTCTGCAGTAACGCTTGAAACTGGTGTATATACTCCCTTCTGCGAACCAGGCAATCTGTTTTATTGGACTGTAAAAGCCACAGATTCCTATGGATTGAGTACGTATTCTGGTATGAGAAGTTTTTATGTTGATCCTTCAGCAGGACCACGACCACCTTCATGGATTACAATAAATAAAAATGGTAATGATTTTGATTTAACCTGGGAGATAAGTCCTGGCTCTGATAGTTTTACTATAGAACATTCTACTGACCCCTATTCTGGATTTACCTATCTTGGAACTTCAGATACGAATTCCTACACTCATGTAAGTGCAGCACAAACGTATACAGAATCATACTATCGAATAATAGCTATTGATAATGACCTCGTACTCTTCTGGAGAGATTTGTCTGGTAATAGATTAGAATAGAAAAAATATTTGTTGATCACATAATGCCCTATTCGTAGGGCATTTTTTTTAGTCGATTTTTACTATCTTTGTCACATCAAATATTCCAGATGATTTCCATGTAATAAAATAAATTCCTGCTTCAACTTTTTTACCTTGTCCGTTTTTCCCATCCCAAAACGCTTCATGCGTTCCCATCCGCCAGCTGGCGGATAGGGACGAGGAAATTGTTTTAATGAGTTGTCCTTTTATATTGTAGATATTAATTCGTGATATTTCGTGTGCATTAGTGATTAATGAAAAAGATAGCGTTGTCGAAGTTGAGAAGGGATTGGGAAAACAAGTTAGTAATTTTTCTTGAAGGTCTGGTTCATCATCAATCGCATATCCCTGCCATTCCAAAGCTCCCATATCTATACGATTTCCAAAAAGGCGATCGTTACCAGCAAAGTCGAACATAGGAAGCGAGAGATCAGTTGTGTCTGGTATGCCTGCATCGATACAGGGAGAAAATTGCAATAAAGAATAAGGGTATTCCCCATAATAACTAAAGAAAGGATCTTCATTAATATTACCCGTTCCACCATGTCCATATTCGATGTTATTATATTTAGTATAGAAATCCTTACATTCAACTAATTGTCCCGGTTCGAAGTAATTGGTAAAATTATCTCTGATTATATTATTTATGATATTCGATTTGGATATAAAAGTCTGGACTGCGGCGGTTCTGTAGTTAATATCTTCATTGAGGACATTATTATCAATTACTGTGTTGTTTATCAGGCAGGGGTATGAATATGCACAATATATTGGTGAACCGCCTTTTAGCGCATAATTCTTTGTAAATATACATCCAATCACCTCTGGGGAAGAGTGATAATCAAAACCAAGCGCTCCGCCATAATCAGCAACATTCAAAGTAAAAGAGGAGTTCTCAATACTCCCTTTGGAAAAATCATAAAAAGAAATTGCCCCACCTTTTATGGAATCACCAAAAGTCTTTGAATATGAAAAATCACAGTAACTGAAAACGGATCGTTTATTTAAAGAAGAGGTATGATGAAACCGAATGCCATTCCATGCGCCTGAAGTTGTTGAATCGGGCTCAAATAACTCAGGATATGCAGAGGTGAAAAGAATTCTTCCATCAGATTCACCCAAAGCTTTTATGCTGCCGTTGACTTCGATGAAATAATAACCTTGGAATTCAACTCTTGTCGAAGGAAAAATTGTAAGAACAACATTATTATTGATTTCAATATCCCCTACCACTTGTACCGTGTCCGCTTGCCAGATCGTATCTTCATCTATTGTGCCGGAGAATTGTATCGAGGACAGTTTATTTCTCATTTCTATTGTATTATCTACTTCATGTTCGAAAAATAAGTTGCTGTTTTTATGATCAGGAAATATCTGGCATCCATATTCTTCTGCCGGAGAACCGGGAGTTACTCGATAGTCTCCATTCTCTGGATCAATTAACTGTGGATCGATACCAATTATGTTAAACGGAGCAGCCCAACTGACCACCTGTGGAATCGTTCAGCCATATTCACATAGGGCAACAAAATGCTTCGTAGAATCTGCATTGACCGCTGCATCAGAGTGAAAGGACCAGTTATCAATTAGATCCGGTATCCCATAGGTTCCATAGAAAACACTTACAGCAAAATTAGCACCTGTAGGTAAATATTCAAGCGATGTGCCGTGCAAGTAATGGAAATCCCACCCTGTGTCAATTGTATTCACGATTATATTTCTTTCCAGGCTAATTCCCCCTCCAGATCCTTGAAGACGTATTCCATAATCTTGTGTATCATAAAAAGTACAGTACGAAATTGAGCCGGTAGGAAATATCTCATCAGGCGGAAGATTAATACCTCTAAAACGAATATTTCCATTAATGATGATGCAATTATCGACATCCAATTTGTTTGTGCAGTAAGATATCGATATCTCCTCACCTTGAAGGTTAAGGATTGCACCGTTCCCGACAATACGAACATTCGTTCCTTCATCATAGGATAATTTACCTATAATAGGATCATAGATTTTACCAATAAGAAGACCTCCTGTATAGGTTATGCCCGTCTCCAATTCAATATATTTTTCATAATCCCCATTAGGTCCTGCTGCATCATACATTTCTTTTAGTGTGAGACCCCTAAGAAGAAATGAACAACAGACAATTATGAGAGTGATAAACAATATTTTTTTCATGGAATTCCTTGTGATTGTATCAATAACCCTAACAAAATATGGTCAAGAATTTATAGATCTTCATCGATTTTATTAAAAAAAAAAACATTTTCATTGAATATTGCACTGAAATTAGCATACACCATGAACATCTGCTAATATTTTCGAAATCCTATAAAAAATTCTTGACGCTCTGCACTGCTGCATTACATTTTTCAATAAATAAAATTAAATATGAATATGGAGGTATAATGAAAATTAGACCTATTGATGATCGTGTTCTTCTTGAAACAATGGAATCAGAAGAGAAAAAAGTTGGAAATATTATTATCCCCGATACTGCCAAAGAGAAACCACAAATCGGTACAATCATGGCTGTGGGAAATGATGAAGACCTTCAAAAGCTTGTCAAAGAGGGAGACAAAGTCATATATGCAAAATATGGTGGCACTGACATCGAACTTGAAGGCAAGAAATATCTCATTGTGCAACGATCAGATATCTTAGGAATCGTGGAATAAGTTAGTAAACTCATTTTACATGACCTTTGGAGTTTATGCTTCAAAGGTCTTTTTTTTATATCAACCAATAAGAATTTTGTGCTTCTCTCTTAACCAATCCTTTTAACTCCATTTGCAAAAGAATACTGGATAGCCTTGCAGGGCTTTCATCAGTCAACTCTACCATTTTATCAAGTGATAAGTTTTTATTGTGTCGCATAAGAAGTTTGAATATTCTCTCTTCGTTTTCATTCAATTTAATCTTTGGCTTTATATTGTTTGATCTTTTCTCTTCAACCAGTTTCAATTTCACTTGGTATTCTTCAAGGATATCATCCGGTTTACTCACGATCTTCGCCCCAAGTTTAAGGAGATAGTTTGGACCATCACTCATAGGTGAGTTGATATTTCCTGGAATAGCAAAAATATCTCTATTCTGCTCCAATGCATATTTTGATGTAAGAAGTGCCCCACTGGTTCGAGCACCTTCTACGACCAACGTACCCTTACTCATTCCACTGATTATTCTGTTCCGGTTTGGAAAATTCCATGTTTCAATTTTTTCACCCAGCGGAATTTCAGAAATCAGGGCACCATTTGCTACAATTCTTTCAGCAAGCTTTCTATTAGTCGAAGGGTATATTATATCCAGGCTGGTTCCAAATACTGCAATTGTTCTTCCACCTGCATTCAGGGCTTCATGATGGGATGCACTATCGATACCGTATGCTAACCCGCTCACAATTGTTAAACCCGATCGTGCTAATTTCGGAACAATTCTTCGCACTGCGATCTTTCCATATTGTGTTGGTTTACGAGTTCCCACTACTGCAAAGGCCAGTTCATCTTCGAGAGTGAGTTCTCCCTTTATGTATAACAGGATTGGGGGATTATAAATATATTTCAGTAAATGAGGATATTCATCATCAATAATTGATATGAGACGTACGTGATATTTTTCCAGAAGCTTCAGTTGTGTTTCGACAAATTCTTTGTAATCATTACCAATTATTTTATCAACAACTGTTTTTGGAATATAGGTCAATTCCTCAAGCTCCTCTCTTGAAGCTTTAAATATATTTTCTGGAGATGAATATTTCGTTAATAATTTCTGAATTGTACCCGGACCAAGTCCTTTTATGGAGACTAATCGAAGCCAATGATAATATTCTAAGGTATTCATAAAACTCCCTTTTTACACATTCAATATATCCTTTATTTTATATTTTAGGTTGTCGAGATTTTCACCACTCACCGCAGAAATAGCTATGACTTCACAAGAACAAATATGATAAAGTTCTTCTTGTATTGTACATATCACAGAATCTTTTTCATCAGCTGGCAATGTATCAATTTTATTGAGAACGAGCAGTTTTCTTCGTTTATCAAGATCAGGATTGTATGAATGAAGTTCGTCGTGAAGAATCTGATATTTTTCAGCAATGTTCTCAGAATTTATATCAATAAGATAAAGAAGCACTAATGTACGCTCAATATGCCTGAGGAATCTTAGACCAAGTCCTTTTCCATCATGGGCTCCTTCAATTATACCGGGAATATCTGCAATAACAAATGTTTTGTAATCACCTACTTTGACTACTCCAAGGCAGGGTTCAAGCGTGGTAAATTCATAATCTGCGATCTTGGGATGTGCAGAAGACAAATGGCTGATAAGTGTAGATTTACCTGCATTAGGAAAGCCCACAAGACCCACATCAGCTATGAGCTTGAGAACCAATTCATAGTATTTCTCTTCGCCTTCTTTACCAGGTGTAGTTTTTCTAGGAGCTTGATTCGTCGATGATTTGAAGGTTGTATTTCCCTTTCCTCCCTTTCCTCCATGCGCAAGAACGACATCCTCATTATTCTCAGAAAGATCAGCAATCTTTGCAATTCTATTATTGTGCTCATCAATCTCATAAATCTCTGTTCCCACAGGTACATTTATTAATATATTCTGACCATCATGCCCTGTTTTATTCTGTCCCATACCGTGCTGCCCCTTGCTGGCAAAGAACTGCTTACTATATCGAAAATACAATAAAGTATTCACCTCTGATGAAGCTATTGCTATTACATCTCCACCCCGACCGCCATTACCACCATCGGGACCCCCTTTGGGAATAAACTTCTCTCTTCGAAAACTCATACAGCCATTCCCCCCATGTCCACCGCGGACATGAATTCGAGCAAAATCAATAAACATATTTATTCCTTTTTAAATCTCACATCGTTAATCAATATTCAAAATTAAAAACAATTACGAATTTCAAATACCGATTGAAGATTGTTGATTTGTTATCTCAAGATCACACATTTCCTCGTTGTCAATATTTCCTTCCCTTTAGAAATTGAGTAGAAATATATCCCATTTGCTACTTCCCTTCCATCATTATCGCGTAAATCCCATATATATTCATTTTTACCTGATTTTACAGAATGTAATTCCTCCCGTTTGAGGAGTTGCCCTTTTATATTGTAAATCTTTAGCTGAATATTATTAGATATTTTCTTTATGGTGAATGCAATTGTAGTTCTATCACTTATCGGATTTGGATAATTGCACATATTCGATATAGTTGGCTGCGGTTCAGGGGGGTCGTCAATCCAGACTTGCGGAAGAGGACCGTATGAAGTCTCAATATATTTCACCGTTGCAATGTTGATCGGGTCATCAGTTCTAAGCTGATAATAGTACCAGTCATTTGGATTTTCTATATATGGATACATTTGTTGAGAACGCCAGTCACACCATTCAATAAGACCGACATTATCGAACCACGCATAAGAGGTTCCCGATGATGGAGTTTCTGAAATGAGATATATATCAATATAATTAGTATTTACGGGCATATCAAGCTCTTTATGATAGTAAGTCCAATCTGTATCACCAATAATATCTATTGTGACATATTCAGAACCAAGCATATAGCTATACCACCTGGTTTCATAATATCTAATCTGAATATTTACCCCTGCTGCACTTTCTGTTTTTATATAGCCATACAATGAATAATTCGTTGAGTCAGAATATCTTTTCAGTCTGCCTTCGAATTTAGTTGCAAGGTCATAATAATTGCTGGAATCCCATTCATGACATAGAGACCTTTGCCCCTCATAATATACATAACTATCATAATACTCTTCAGGTTCGATCAACTCCCACATGGTGCATCCCTCATCCTCCATATTACCAAACCATACATGCTCTCTTCCTACCCTATATTCCCAATCACTTGCAGGAGAAATTGAACTCATCTCAGAAATGTTTGCAAAGTGAGCAGTTTTCTGAGGTGCCGAAATAGAATAATCATCACTCTGTTGAAGGGTAATATAATCAGTAAACATCTGGGAGTTCATATCCATATTGAGAGTATCAAGAATGATATTCGCATACACACTATCACGGTCAACATACATATAAGTGTTCAGTTCTTTTGAACGAAATGCAAGATAATCGAGAATATGCAATCCAAACTCTCCAATTGCCGGTTGTGGTATCCAGTCATCAATATACGCTGGTTTTACTCTATATTCATAGAAACCATTCTCATTAATCTTCGCATTAAGTATCATTGTCGGCATAGTTTCTGGATACATGAGGTCAAATACAAAATTACCAAGTGAATGAGCGATCAGCTTGTTATTATACACCTCGAATCCCTGAATAATATGCGGATGATGACAGATCACGAGATCTGCCCCGGAATCGATTGCATGTTGTCTTATTGCTCTATCCCACATATGCGGTACATCTGCCTTTGGATTGTATCCCTCATCCTGATAAGGATTAAGCTCTTCTGATTTGTCATACTCACCGCCCGGAGCAAGCGAATATTCACTTCCTGCATGCATTTCGATGATCTGATAATCCGATATGTCATCCACTTCATCTATTTGCTGCGTGAGATAGTACGGTGTGAGATAGGCAAATCCCGGCTTATTGAATCCGGCATTCAAATATGGCTGATAATTATTATACTGCCCGGTTCTGTCGCTTGATGCAAGAAAAGCAAAGGTGATCCCATTCGTTGTGTAAAGTATCGGATTATATGCTTCATAGGAATCTGCACCTGCACCCGATGACAGAATCCCGTTTTGATCAAGAACATCCTGCGTTTGCTGCATGCCGGTAAGCATATAATCAAGGATATGATTGTTTGCGAGCGTTACGATATCGATGCCTGCATGAACAAGTCCGTCCACATTATCTGGATCTCCGCGAAAATAAATCGGCTTTGTCGGATGATGGGTTCCCTGGTTTGTAAGTGGACATTCCAGATTTGCCACAGTCACATCTGCTGCATTCCCCAATAAATGAAGTGTGGGCTCAAATATTGCTTCTACACCATAGGTTTGAATTATTCCACCTGCATTTTCATATCCTCTCGCAAGAAGGATGTCACCTACAAAATTCATAATAATAGGAAATGAAGATGTTCCCGGTTCCAGCACGATCTGGCAATTCGATCTCCCGATCATGCCGGTGTCGTCAGTCACTTCAAGGAATACATTGTACGGATGGTCATCATAAATGATATAGGTGTGTGCTGGATTTTCTACAGAACTGGTATCTCCATCTCCAAAATCCCAATGATAGCAAAGGATGTCACTATCCGGGTCGAAGACATCTGAGTAAAACTGTACATCCAGATTTCGGTTTCCAAACTTATCTGTGTATTCTTTCCCCTGAGATGACCATATTTCGACATCAGGAATTATAGGAAGATCTTCCGTAATATTGATAATATCATCAAAATAGACCACGCCATCCGGATCAGTATCGAGATCATTGATGAAGAGGAGTGCTGTAATGGTTGGATAATACTCGAACCACGCAAACCAGTCATCAGCAACAGGCAACAGGTATGTATCCCACTCCTGTTCTGGAAATGCTCCTTGATAAACGGTTATGAATTCTTCGATATCGAGTTCTTCGCTTCCATCTAACGAATACATGATCACATTTGCTGAATCCATAATACCAAAGCCATGAATCTCGCCCTTGGTTTCCATGTATGCGGAAACAGACCAAACTGAGTTTGTATCAATTTGTATTGGAACGATTGGTTCGACTTTCCAGGTATTTCCAAATAATTTGAGAGAATACTGCGAATTATTATATGTATTTAATGAATCCAGGCACCAGTCATCGGGATCAAAGTCCTGCCCGGGATATGATTGTAATGAGATCGAGCCCCTCTCAAAATCCTCAATGATCTGTCCCCGATGTGATGAATATAGGAATGTTGATATGGATAAGAGAAGAACCAAACAAGCGAACAATTTACTCTTCATTATTCAATCAACAGGCATTTCCTTTCTGCTTTTTGCTCCCCATTTATAAGAAGCTGATACAAATACAGTCCGGGTGCTACTTTCTGTCCATGTTTATTTTTTCCATCCCAGGTTAATTCGTTGAAGCGTGAAAGCAAAGAAGCGTCGAAGCGTAGTTCTCTGACGAGTTGCCCCTTTATGTTATAGATTTTGATTTCAGCATTTTGGATTGGTTCTTTTGATTTGAAAGAAAAAGTTGTTGATGAATGGAAGGGATTGGGGAAGTTGTTAAATAATATATTATTTTCAGGATCTTCGTGAACACTTAAAGCGGGAGGTTCTATATTGATAATTGCGCAATCTATTGAAGTGTATCCACTTGGCATTCCATCAGGAAGACTATACCAGCCATTATATCCCCCTCCTCCCATAAAATTAAGATGATAAAGATCAGCTGGAGATTCATATCCATCGCATAGGACTATTGTTCCTCCATATTGACCGGAAATACCCAATATTGCAGGATATGCATGAATTATGTTATTATATAATGCTACATAAAAATTGTCATCAATTGTTGTTGTATACTCTGCATTCTGATAATTGAATTTGTTAATAAACACATCACCCGAACTTGAAATGTGCTTATAAAATGGGACATATTGATGCTGTGTTGCAACGTCACAAGCAAAATTCAAAGCGGAAATCTGTAAATTGCTTAATGGTATAGTGTTTGCATAACAATACCTGATCGTATCAAGATAGGAATTCAACTCCGGGAATGATGGAAAATTGTATAATGCGTGATCATCATCGATATAAATTGGATCCGAGAAATAATCATCTTCATCGTCGAAATAAACATTTTCGATATTTTTATGATAATTGATAATATGTGCAACAGAAAGAGGAAAGTTGCCAACAAAGCATTTTCCTCCGTGGACAGGATCATCAGGACAGAGAAGATTATATAAGTGCCCATCCTCCCATGATTCTGTAATTAATGGACCCCACACCATCCTGTCTTTTCTAGAAATTTTTTCATCAGCTATACAGAATTGAAAAGTTGTTATAAAAATCAGTAATAGATAACAATATTTTCTCATTAAATCCTCCTATTTGATTTTTATAATTTTACCTGAATAATGTTGATCATCCATAACAACTTGATACAAATATATTCCCTGTTTTACCTCAATACCGTTCTCGTCTTTTCCATCCCACATTGTTTCAACATGGTGAAGAGCTGATGAGGAGAAAGGGCGAAGCTCTCTGACGAGTTGTCCCTTAATATTATAAATCTTTATCTCAGCATTTTGGATCGGTTCTTTTAAAGTGAAAGAGAAAGTTATCTTATTTCTAAATGGATTTGGGTATTGCTCAATGACGAATTCATTTTGTGTTGATGGTTCATCATTGGATACAAAGATCGGACCATCGAGAGAATAGACATCATAACCTGTTTCGTCATTTTTTTCAACAAAGAAAAGCAAATCCCCGTTACTCTTTCTTATAATATCATTTACTGTAAAAACCGAATCCTGTTGATGCACGATATTGCCGTTCAAACGGTCTCGAATTTCAAGTGTATGATTGTCATAGAAATACATTACATAATGGTATTCATCATTGACCGTCACACAGGTTGATGATCTGATAAATTTACTTTCTGTTAAGGATTCTCTTATCAACCATTCATTTTGTCCAGTTAAAAGATCATAAGCATAATAATATAGTGAGTCTCCATCATCGCTATCGTATTTCTGATAATAGAGAATATGAGGATAACTGCCCAAAGGATTACCTGTTAGTATGCGATAATTTCTAGGACAATGCATCCACTCATTAGGATCTGAAAAAACTACACCACCAGCAGAATAATGATAATTTACAACATCACTTTGTGCTTCAAGTGTAAGAGATTTCAAATAATAATCCCAATATATTGCTCCCCACGCACCATTATCATGTCCTTCTGAATAGACTCCTACTGAAAGCAGTTTATCATTACACAAAACATTCTCATAACCAACGTTTGGAAAATCCTCGACATAACTCATCACATCATTCTCTATTTTTATCTTAAAGATATACGATCTCTGGTCGTCCTCCCCTAAATAATGCCAGCCCTGATTTAAGCAAATGAGCACATATACATTACTTCCCATGATATAGGATTTATATGAATATATATTATCAAAGCAATGACCTGCTGTTTTTAATATTGTCAGTGTGTCCAATACTGATCGTGTATTGTAATCTTGTAGAAATACTTTAATTGAATCCCAGCAATTTTCAACATATATTTCCTTATTTTGATTTGCAGCATCCTTAAAAAGAAAGTTACGAGTACAGAAATCATTAAATAATGTATCAATTACTGTACCATTTTGATCATATAGAACTGAATACAACTCCCATTCAATATATCCATAATCTACAACGTAATCGTCAATGCCATTATTATCATAATCAAATACATAGGTATCGAAAAGATGGTTATAAGTAGCAAATACTTTATCAACAATAAATTCATACTGAAAATTCACATCTGCTGATACAATACTTACCAAAGAGAAAAGAATCAAAAAGGGAAGAAATATTTTTTTCATAATTACTCCTCATCGAGTTTAATAATTTTACCGGAAATTTCTTGTTTATTGAAATTAATGCTATAAAGGTAAACGCCTTGTGGAACGGTAATCCCATTCTCATCATGTCCATCCCATTCTGCTTTTAGCATTCCCAAACAGGGGTTTGGGAACGAGGATATGGTTTTTATGAGTTGCCCTTTAATATTATAGATTTTTATCTCTGTGTCCTCTGTGTGCTCTATGGTGAGTTGAAATTTAAATGTAATGGAATTTCTGAATGGATTCGGATACTGTTCAATCATGAAATCATTTTGTGTATGTGGTTCATCATTCGAAACAAAGATCGGACCATCGAGAGAGTAAACATCATAACCTGTTTCATCATCTTTTTCTACAAAGAAGAGAAGTTCCCCATCGCTTTTCCTGAGTATTTCAGAAACTGCAAGGGTGGAATCCTGGTGATGAATGATGTTACCGTTCAGTCTATCTCTAATCTTCAGTTCTCCATCATAAAAATACATAAAATAGTGATCTTCGTCATTTACTTGCACACATGTTGAAGCTGATATATCCTGTATTTCGGGTAATGGATTTCGAACTGTCCAAACTTCATAACCATTTTCCACATCGAATCCCCTAAAAAATACAGAATCTCCTTCAATCGAATCATATAAATGGTAGTAAAGCACATGTGGGCCAGCAACTTGTTCATTGGGTGTTAATAAACAAAAATGGTACGGGAAGCTGCAATAGAAAGGTGGGACATCCCACGATTCTACCCCGCTAATTGTAAAAAGCTGTTGTGTAGAAAAAGGTACTTCCTTTGCAATACTTTTTAGATAATACCTGTTATCAGTATTAGGAATATAACCCAATGAAGATAAGCCAGTCGATAGTATTTTAGAATTAGTCATACATATTGATAAGCCACAATCCTCAATATCTCCGATTAGATATAAATCATCATTATCAAATTGAATGGTATAAATATGAGATTCCGAAACTCCTTCCAGTCCAATGCTACCTTTATCCACACCTACAAGAATTGTTGGAATAGTATTGATCTCTAAATGTTTAATATCATTAATCATCCAAAATACATCATACCGTCCTCTGGTAATAGTAAGCGAATCAATGATTTGCATTGTATCAAGATCATGCATATAAAGTGACATTGTAGATGGGTAACCAATATCAAGTTTACTTCTAAAAAGATAATTATTGCCGTCATCTTTTATACAATGAAAAAGATTAATAAAATCTTCATCATTATCATATGTGATAACTTTTAGAGTGTCACCTGACTGGTCATACAAAATAAATTTCCATTCTCCATTTGCCGATCCAAAATAATAATATGTTACAGCCAGCTCTTCGATTCCATCATCATTATAATCAAATAACTGTATATCCCACAATGTGTCGTCTTGATTATCCTTATCAAAGCTGAATTCTTGCTGAAAATTTACTTGCGCTGAAAGCAGACTCGTAAAAAAGAGAATTAAAACCACACCAAATATAATTTTCTTACTACTCATTTCACACCTCCGAAGTGTAAATATAACGAAAAAAATAAAAATAAAACGTGTCAAGAAATTGATTTTAAGATAGTTGCGTACAAATAGAAGTAAATCTTAGATCTTTTCTGTATTGTATATATTCTATCAACCTCTCCCAGCCCTGTCTTTCGGAGGAGAGGAATTTATGGTGAGGATACGTATTTATTATTTGATCAAGAGACACTTATTTGACCCAAGCACTTCATCACCGATCTTGATCTCATAAAAATATATGCCAGATGATACCGTATCTCCTTTTTTATCACGCCCATCCCAAACTACACTACTCGTTCCTAACCGCCAGCCGGCTGATGAGAATACTGTAAGTTCTCGGACAAGTTGTCCCTTAATATTATAAATCTTAATCTCTGTGTTCTCTGTGTGCTCTGTTGTTAAATTAAAGTTAAATTGAGTAGTATTTTTAAAAGGGTTAGGTGAATTAGTAATACTGATCCCCTGCTCTGGTTCACTATCGACTCCATAGCTGACATTCAGTATGATTGGTACTAAGAGTTCCTGTCCTATTTCAGAATGTATGCACACATAGGCTTCATAACATCCAGCTTCAAGGTTATATGTATCTATCAGAAGCGGGATATCAATGTTTTCACCACCCATGATTGTACCTGCAGATTCTGGTGTTGAGATCCATCCTATTGGCGAATCCACTACTGAGAATACACCCTGTGTTCTGTTAGACATATCGCCGTCTGGGGTAGTTATCCGAAATGCACACCAATCAGAGGGAGGACCAGGTACTGTATAGATATACTCTCCGGTATTTGGAAGTTCATTATCTATCAATTCCCATGTGTAGCCATTATCTCTGGTGAATTCCAATTTTACTGTCGAATACCATCCCGCATACTCCCATTGCAATGTATCAAGGGTATTATATAGTAGTACTTCACCAGATTGAGGATGAGTGATGTTAAAGATATTGATGGAAAAGTTTCTGTCAGAAATATCATTCAGGACAGAATCATCTTCTTTTACCAATACAAGATATTCATCTCCAAGTAAAGATTCTATAATAAAGGGATACTCTCCTGAATTTGGAATATTCTCTGCAATATTCTCCCAAGTTGTTCCGCTGTTATCAGAAATTGAAAGTGATACATTGCCCACGTCACCATAGCTGTACCATTTGATAGTATCTGTAGTACCATACACCAGAGTTTCGCCTCCATTCGGATAGATCACATATAGATATGAATTAGTTGATGGTATAAAATTTAATGTTCCTTCCTTAGTATGCGGGGGTGCACCGCTTCCGTCTCCTTCTATATACCAGTCAACAGGAAGATTACCTGAAAAATTTTCATCAATCTCAACATTTACACAGAATCCGTACGTTCCTGAATTATAGATCGAACTACCATTTCCAAATCCCCATGAGACATTTGCTCCATCTCCGATCTCTCCATTCCATGTAAGTGTACTTATATCCATTGCAGAAATTACATTCACTCCATCCGGAAAATCCAACCGAACTCCATATACTGGTTCGTTGTCAGGACTTGAGTGATACAGATAACAAAGGAAATCAAGAGGAATGACTGGAACATAGGATCCAGTAGTACTTAAAATAAAATCGTTTTCGATACTTCGTCCCCCATCCTCGTACTCCTTTCGAGAGAAATGAGAAAAATCAATAAAATAATTAGTTTTCTGGTTTGAAAGGTTCTGAAGGGTCAGATATTCAATAATTGTCGTATCTTGAGATACATTCAACGTAATCGTTTGTGGAGAAACTGATAGGAGTGGAAGCTGTGGACCTTCTTTTATTGTAAAAAGTATTGCGGTTTCATTTTGTAACACGTGTGCTGTTGGTGCATAAATGTCTGAATACGTTAAGAGAAGTCCTTCAGTTTGATCATAATTTTCGATACCGACCGTCGCATAGTTCTCATCTTGATCAACATTACCGATTGACTGGTACTGGAACAAGATCTCACCAGAACCAGTAGGTGTGGGATAATATTCTGGATCATACAGGATAACCTCGAACGTCTCTTTAACCTGAGGGTCATAATAATTTTCGAATGCATGCCATTCCACAATAAAACGATACTCATCAGCATCATGCCATGCATACATTTCACCATTGATAAGATTATCCCAGAACGGTGCGATCATTGCACTGGGTCCGCAGCCGGATGGAATCGTCCTGTTCCTGTGATAAATAATCTCCTCACCCATTGCCAACCAGCCACTTGATGAAACTGATATCATATCATAGAATGTACCAAAATACGTAAAAGTGAATGGAAGATCTATCATCTTAGTATATCCATCAACTGAAGCATAATCTGCCCCGAGAAGTGTACCATGTCCACCAAGTTCGGGTTTTAATTCCACCCAGTCATACACTGGCGGCTCAAAAAAACCAGCATCAGAACTTTCTATTGCATAATATCCATATGAAGAGAATGTCGGACTTGACTCACTTATGATACCAATTGGAATTGAAAACTCTACAACCTGCACAAGTGAATCATTCTGGAAGATATGCAATTCAAACTGAGCAATTTCTCCAGAAATGATTTCTTCAGGTATCACTTCGAAGCATGTTGTATTGGTTCCGAAACTACCTGCAGGTATCGAATAGTATTGTGATTCATCCTGAAGCACTGTTACTTTGCTATTTGTACATTGCAGCAGAGCAGTGAACTCCTCAGTTTCAACCGCTCCAGTATTTTTTATTTCTATAAACACCTCATCTGATTGATTTTGGATGAAACAGCTATCTGCGTTCTGTACGAGGAAATTAGTAAGCACGAGTTCAGGGCTCAGTATTTCAACCGGTATCATAAAAGACTGGTTCCCTGTTGTGGATTGTACCTGAGCAATGATATGTGGTGTTTCTCCATTTTTCCATGTTTCATCGATCACAAAAAAGAGCTCTTCACAGGTATGATTGGATAATCCGACAATTTGAGGTATAGTGATTGTATCAGTTATCATCGAAAGTTCATCACCCTGAGTAGATAATGTAATATCAATGTTATCGATTGTTGTGGTTGAAGGATTATGTAAGGTGATTTCATATTCAACGGTCATACCCGAAATCGGCTGGTCGATAAACAGCACATTTGTAAGTGCTAATTGCTCATCAGCATTGACCTGTAATCCATGTATCTCAGGCAAATAACCATATTTCGATACTGTGATCTGATATGATCCTGGTTCTAAATCAATATCAAGTGTTACGTGTCCATTCTCATCTGAAATACCACGTCCAAGAAGTTGTGCTCCATCTACTACAGTCACAACGAAACCGGAATTTTCTTCGTTGACATCTATAACTGCATCGATATAATTTTGTTGCTCATTGATCTGGGTCTGACAGCTAAGTTCTATGTGTTTAGGTGTATTAGTCCAGACCTGCAATCCAGGATCTCCTAATAAGTTATACACATAAAAATAAAACTGGTCAGAGTCTTCCGAACCACCCCATGCATGATTATGAGGAAAGTTATTATACAACTCCATTTTACCACGAAGCAACATCTCACCGCATCGAAAGAGATCTTCCTGTGTGATACCCTGATAGATTCCCATATCATTGCAATTATTCCATGGAGTCTTTGTGTCCCATTCACTCGGTCCAATAAATCCGATCGAACCTCTTGGATTTGAGGGTGTACCTTCTGCCATCCATAATTCACCGAAACATTGGTCTGCTTCGGTGAAAGCAAAGTCACCCCCGCCGCAGGTCATACTCGTTAGCATGGGAAGCATGAAACCGTTATTCAAAGAGGGCAAATCAGATGAATTTAAAAAGTGATACCCATAGGAGTTACACCAATAGAGCGGACTCCCAAAACCTCTGAAATTGATAAATGTGTAACCGTCATCGATCATGCTGATTAACTGAGGAATGCCGACATTCATCGGATACGTAAAGAAATCAACCTGGCTGAAACCATCATAATAAAGCTTTGTTCCAATATTTAATTTCGTAATATAGTGTGTGAACATACCATACTCAGGATCGATACAGGATATCATGAGTGCTTCATTATACCAATTTCCTGCAATATAAGTACTTTCATACGTAATAATTTTTGTAATAATAGTATTCAGGTTCATTAAACTTTGAATTGAAATACGACCGATATAAATATCAGGAAAATAGTCCGTTCCATCAAGGAGTGTATATGGATGATCTGAGACATCATATGGTGTCAAATACCCATCAACATAAAATGATGGCATTATAAAATTACCTGTAACATCTCCAACGAGAATAACGAATTCCGGGGGAACATCCCACGAAAGATAGGCGTTCTGAATGTAGTCTTTTATATCATAATTATCAGGTGAAGCTCCTATTTCAGAGAGGAGTGTGATGGTTACCTCATGACCAAGTTTTCTCTTCCACTCAGCCAGTAATTCAAGTGAATATGCACAAGCGTCTGGTGTTATGATGAGATAGCTTCCATTATCGTTGATGCCGTCCTTACTCATTCCATAAATATGTTCTGATGCAATTTTTGAAAATGAGTATGACGACCTGTTTTTAGTATCTGTTAAAGGATTTTCATCGTTTGATGTATCAAGTTCAAACTCTGCTTTGATATCTTTTAGAGTTCGTATCATGTTCTGTGCAGGATTGTACTGAGCAGCTGCGATCGAAATCTGGCAGAATCTAAATCCCCGCATGATAACCGGCGATCCGATAGTTATAATTTCTTTCGGATACCATTCATCACTTTGATAGAAATCTTCATCGAGAGGGATATCATCTTCCCATTCGAAAGGTCGGATCTTTTCATCTACGACCTGTTCATCATATTTGAAAGAAAAATCAGATAACATGTAACTCCCTGATGGTGGTAATGCAAAGAGTTGAGAAAAAACAGGCAATGAAGCTTTGCCCGGTTCACCTGTTGAAGCATAACCGTCGATATTAAGCGAGCAGAATTGAGACTCTCCCCTTTTTTCTGTCTCAACAGTACATAGATCGAATTTTCCTGTAATTAAGAGATTTGTATCTTTAGATTGTATATCAAGTGCAGTTACACTTAATGGCAGCAGGAGCACAAAAATTATGCCCGTGAAAATTACCTTTTTCACGTGACCTCCCCTTTGGATTTTGAGTTGTTGATAGAAATTAGTGTTTTTTATGTCAAGAAGTAAAAACGACTCCCAAATTGATTGGCATTAATTCCCGTGCTTATTCTTTATTGTAGAAACAAACATTTATTCGCACCAAAATTCTTATCGCCTACCTTAATTTGATAAAAATATAAACCTGGTGCAACGGTCTTCCCTTTTAAATTTTTCCCATCCCATTCAACTTCATTCATCCCTTTTATACTTTCAATATCTGTTATCTCGCGCACGAGCTGCCCCTTGATATTGTAGATCAATACATGAGAACTCAAGCATTGAGAATTTTTGACTTTATATGATATGACCGTGGTTTTTGAAAATGGATTTGGCTGAGTGTGTACACTTTCATATGATTCTGAACTCCCTTCATCGATGTAATATCCAGTAACATCTAATGTAACTGGTACCACAGCAACAGTTGTTTCATAATTTTCACGAAATCCAATGTCACACGTACACGTTATATTTGCATTTATCGCTGTTGCATCAAAATATAGCTGCAATTCTACCTGGTCATTCCCTAAAATTTCTCCGGATGAATCACTTAACGTTATCCAATTTTGAGATGGATATGAATTATTTATTATAGATGCAACCCACGAATAAGAATTATCTGAAACATTATTAATACAAAGTGCAACGGAATCAGATGTGCCAACTTCGATATCATGTGAGATCGTTGATGGAGCTGTAGTAATAAAAGATGATCCAAAACTAGGATCAATTGTTGCAACACCCGGTAAATCAAAAGTAATTGAATATGGGTACGCATCTGCCGAATAGCATGGATGATAATGAGCGATATCATAAGATCCTAATCGTACCTGGTGAATAGTAGCACCGCCATAATTATTTGTGAGTATTGAATAACTGATATCATTACTGCCATCAAGGGTAATTCGAGCATTTTCAACAGGATTACCAGAATTATCATGGCAAGATGCTAAAACCGTCCCAGTCAAGAATGAATCAAAAAAGGGTGTTATCGATAGTATATCTGAGGGGGCTGACTCACCTTCCCAATACACAGCTTTTACAAAATAAGTATATTCCTCATATTCAACCATGTAATCATAATAAAATCCACTAGGAATTTTCTCAAATGAAAAGTATTTTCCAATATCTGAACGATAAAGATCATACCTGACAAAATGATTATTATTTTCATCAGGCGGTTCCCATGACATTCCGATCCTCATGGTATCTGCAAAAACAATAAAATTATTCGGGGCTGGTAAATCTTTATTGTTCCCAAGTAATGCTGCTGTTATAAAAAGAGCGGCGATAAACACAACAAACCATTTTTTCATACTCATATCACACCTCCACGATGTGTTTCATATTTTATGTATTTATATGAATTTTCTGTCAAACTTAATTTATCGAATAGTTTTAAAGAGTTTAAAAAAAACAAGTTCATTTATATATATTGATTGAAAATTGCTTTTCTTGACACTGCAGTACAGCAAAAAAAAGTTGAATGCAAATTCATTTCGGAGGCATTCATGCGATTTTCTCAGGCATTTATTCCTACACTCAAAGAAAAACCTGCAGAAGCAGAAATTCCAAGTCATACCCTGATGATACGCAGCGGTATGCTGCGCAAACTCGGTTCGGGTATATACTCATATCTGCCCTTAGCAAAGAAGGTTATAAATAATATTGAAACAATCGTTCGTGAAGAGCTGAATGATAAAGGGTGCCAGGAGATCCTCATGCCGGTGCTTCATCCTCGCGAACTTTGGGAGATGTCCGGCAGATGGGCGGTGTATGGTCCTGAACTGATGCGTTTAACTGACCGCCATGATCGTGAGTTTGCCCTCGGACCCACTCATGAAGAGGTCATTACTCTCATTGCAAAGTATGACATCAAATCATACAAACGGCTTCCGATTAACCTCTACCAGATACAGACCAAGTTTCGTGACGAGATCCGTCCACGATTTGGGGTTATGCGTTCTCGCGAATTCATCATGAAGGACGCCTATAGCTTTGATAAAGACAAAGCTGGTCTCAAAAAGAGTTATGATGACATGTATGATGCCTATTCGAGGATTTTTGCTCGCTGCGGACTCATAAGCGCAGCTGTTGAAGCAGATGTCGGTGCAATAGGCGGCTCATCCTCACATGAATTCATGGTGCTTGCGGAAACCGGTGAGTCTGAAGTGTTACATTGCGAGTGTGGATATGCGGCGACCTCAGAGAATGCCAAGACAGCTCCACTTAAAACTAATGATACGGATAACGTCCTTGAACTCAAGAAAGTTCATACCCCTGGCAGAAAATCTGTCGAAGACGTAAGTGCATTTCTCGGTATACTTCCAAAAGATCTCATAAAGACAATTGTATATAAAGCTGACGACCAATTTGTAGCAATTCTTATACGCGGAGATCGAGAGATCAATAACATAAAACTCGCGAACTTCCTGCAATGTGTAAACCTTGAATTTGCATCTGAAACTGAAATTGAAAATATTGTCCAATCAGTAGCTGGATTTGTGGGACCTGTTGGTAAAAAGAAGATAAAAATATATGCAGATGAAAATCTTAAGGGTGCAAAAAATATGGTGACCGGTGCAGATGAACTGGATTATCATTATACAAATGTATGCCTGGATCGAGATACCCATATCGATGGATGGGCTGATTTTATACAAGCAGTTGAAGGTGACCTGTGCCCGAAATGCGGAAAGGCAATGAACTCCTTCCGCGGCATCGAAGTTGGGCAGATCTTTCAGCTTGGCGACAAATACAGCACATCTATGGAAGCAACCTACGATGCTGAAGACGGAACTCCTGTCCCTTACCAGATGGGCTGTTACGGTATTGGTATCACGCGTACCATGGCAGCTGCCATCGAGCAGTTCCATGACAAGGATGGTATCATCTGGCCTATCTCTATCGCTCCTTATGATGTCGAGCTGATCAATCTTTCACCCTCTGATGAAGATATTACATCTTTCTGCGATAACGTATATGAAATGCTTCAGAATGAGTTCATCGATGTACTCTATGATGACAGGGATGAGAAAGCCGGTTTCAAATTCAAAGATGCTGATCTTATTGGTATTCCAATTCATGTCATCGTCGGGAAAAAGGGTTTTGAGAACGAAATGGTCGAGATAAAAATACGCAAAACGGGTGACAAGATCACATGTGCGTTTGACGATATTGTTGAGAAAGTCGAGAATTTAATCGATGATCTCTACGATGAAATAGATAAAAATGTTACATAGTTTACTCAAAGATATAGATATCGTTTTAGCATCACGCTCTCCACGGAGGGCGTTTTTGCTGAAACAGGTCGGTTTGCAGTTCGAGCAGATTCCTTCACATATAGATGAACACATTAATGGAATGATGCCTGATGAATATGTTATGCATTGTGCACAGAAAAAAGCTGAAGAGATCCAGAAAAAATATCCGAACTCACTCATTATTGGAGCTGATACAACAGTCGTGCTGAATAATGAGATCATAGGAAAACCGATTGACGAACATGATGCTTACATTATCTTAAATAAACTATCCGGTCAATGCCATGAAGTCTTCACCGGAGTCTCTGTGCTCTATCACACTTCGTCGGTATTGGATATTGCTAAGACAAAAGTATATTTTAACGAAATTTCTGATAGCGATATATCGGAGTACATTTCAACTGCCGAACCAATGGACAAAGCTGGCGCATACGGCATTCAGGGGTATGGGAGCCAGTTTATTAAAAAGATAGAAGGATGTTATTTTAATGTGATGGGTTTCCCGATTCCTCTATTTTATGAGATGATAAAGAAAATAAATCAAGAGTAAGACTATAAATACAAACTTTAATTTATCAGCAATTCCCTTTCAAAACCATCAGTACGTTTCCGTACTGTAATCTCTTGTACCATTCCATCCGGGAATTGAATATTTACAAGCGCTTTATCCTGTACTTTGGAAAGATATCGTACAAGAATTTCAGCTGCTAACTGTAATAACTCATCTGCAATTGTTCCAACTCTAGATTGAACTGCTCCTATAGGACCAGGAACATCCTTTGCTGTCATGATAATGTTTTTCTCTTTTTGTTTATCGTTGAGTTTTGTAATATAGTCATTATTAATTTGGTTTCTTCCAAGGATCAATTTGGTGGATTTATCCAATCGAAAATGTCTGCCAACATTGAGAAAAGTAATAAATCGCAGATCAAACATATCATGTTCGATCAGATCCCGAAGCCGCTTTGAATAGCCCGGATCTGTAAGGAGACAACCACCGGCAGGTGTTGGATAACTTGTTATTCCTATCTTTTCAGCAAGTTCAATTTGTCGAGTTCTTCCTCTTCCCTGCAAATCGAGAAGCAACTCCTTATTGATCCAACCTTCACGGATCGGTTTTGTGTCCGGTAAAACTTTTTGAGAAAGGGGTCGTACGATCAAGTCTTTGTACCCACTCCTTTTAGCTACTGCATTCATTCCATTAAGCTGCTGGGACATGGGTCGCTGCCCGAGAACTTCCCCTGAAATAAGAAAATCTGCCTTGAATTTTCCCATCATATCACCGAGTTTTTTATACATAAAAGCATGACAGTCTATACAAGGATTGATATTTTTTCCGTACCCGTAATGTGGCTGGAGGATCATATCCAGGTAATCCTGCCCAAGCTGAACAACATGTATGAACATTCCATTCTGCTTTCCTGTTCGAATTGCTTTTTTAAAGGAGAAAAATGGCGACGAAAAACAAACAGGAATAACTTTTATGTCCTGCTGCTCGATCAGCTTCACCGCAAGAAGACTGTCCAGACCTCCTGAGAAAAGGGCTAATGCTTTATAGACTTTATTGTGTTTCATAGGGATAACGTACTCATACCTTCCTGCTTTCAAATGTCAACATTCATAATCAGATGTGTTATTTGTGTTAGTCTTTTCAGCTAATATATTAATTTGACAAATATTCACTTTGGTTTTCAAAATGATAATCATTCCTAAACGGGACAGTTATTTGTTTTCTCCAAGACTATTGGATATCTTACTTGAACAGCGATTTGATCCACTTTAATTATAGTTTATTAAAAAATTATGAATTAACGTAATGCGGAGGTTTCAAATGAATAAAAAAATACAAATTATCATTTTTTCACTCACAATATTGTTAAGCTTTATATCAACGTGCAGCTTTGCAAATACTCCACAACCCATCCCCTATCGATATGGAGATAAATGGGGATATTGTGATCAAGACAAGAATGTTGTTATTCCATGTACTTATGATGAAACGTTTCCTTTTTCAGATAAGCTGGGAAAAGTAAAATTAAAGCTTCTAGGATATGGATTCGTGGATAAAACAGGTAAAGAAATTATCCCCTGTAAATATGATATTGCATGGGATTTCTCAGAAGGTACAGCCAAAGTATGCTTAAATGATAAATGGGGACTGATTGATACAACCGGACAAGAACTAACTGAGATTAAATATGATTATATTGGGAATTTTAATGAAGGTATAGCTAAGGTTGAAGCAGATATTTTATATTGTGGATTCTTAGATAATACTGGCATGGAAATTACGCATTTGAATTACTTGAATTGTGAAGATTTTCATGATAATTTTGCTGCAGTAGAAGATACTAATGGGTTGAATGGATTCATTGATAAAACAGGGAAAGAAGTAATTCCCTTAAAATATCACTGGATTGGCCATTTTAATAATGGTTTAGCTCCCTTTGCCCAACAAGTTGATGATGATTATTACTTAGGATATCTTGATGAGTATGGCAATGAATTAGAAAAAAATCATGAAACAAATGCAAAATATTACGGTGGACTTTATACTGATAAACAAGATGATAAATACGGACTTTTAAATTCCAAAGGTGAAATTGTCGTACCATATATATATAATAATATTGAAAATTTCATTAACGGATTTGCTCAAGTTACAGATACTAGTGGTTACCTTGGCTTTATGGACAGAACCGGGAATATAATAACACCTTTAAAATATTATGAAGTCAATGATTTTTCAGTCGATGGTTTTGCTAGAGTGAGTTCTCGTGGTATTGGATTCATTAATAGGTTGGGTAAAGAAATTATCGAACCCACATATAGTGATAATGATATCGGATATAATTTTTCAGAAGGTTTAGTATACTTTAAAGAAAATGGTAAAACTGGTTTTATCGATACGCTTGGAAATATAAAAATTCCCTGTAAATACAAAACTCATTCGCATTTTGGTGCTGAATTTATTAATGGTTTTGCAAAGGTAGAATTAGATGGAAAGGAATTCTATATTGATAAAAACGGAAATGAATATTATAGGGAATATGTTCCTCCTAAAAGAAAGAAGAAAGATATATTGCCACAAGCCTTAGTACATGATACTGAAGTAAGAGAAATCAAATCAAAATTTGTTGATGACACCTATCAGATCACCATTGCATTACCTAAAGATTATTACAAGACAAATAAAACCTATCCTGTTCTCTATCTGTTGGATGCAGATTATCTACTTGGAACAGTACGTGAGTCAGCATTCATGATGGCATTTGGTAATCAAATTCCTAAAATAATCATCGTTGGCATCACATACAATGGAACATTCGATGATTGGTATCAAAAAAGGATACGTGATTTTTGTCCCACTGAGAGTTATGCTGTAAAGGCATTTCAAGGCGGAGGGTATGCTGATAATTTTTTGCAATTCATACAAAATGAACTTATCCCACTTATAGATAAGAATTATAGGATAGTCCCTGATGAACGTATCCTGGTTGGATACTCACTTGGTGGATTGTTTGGGGCGTATGCTCTTTTTGAAAACCCTAATTTGTTCAATAGGTTTATTTTAATAAGTCCATCATTCTGGTGGGATGACACGATGATTTTTGATATTGAAAAGGATTTTTCACAAAACAATGATAAGTTACAAGCAAAAGTATTTCTATCCCTTGGTACAAAGGAATATGAGGATTTTATGTTTGTAAAAAAATTCAATGACATTATTAACACAAGGAATTATAAAGGTCTTCTTACAAAATTTAAAACAATATCCAGTGAAGAGCATACTTCAACATTTGCTCCTGCATTTATCATTGGTATAAAGGAAATATTTGAGTAAAAATAAAAGTCATTTATATAAATGGAGACTAAATATGAATAGAAAAATAGGAATTTACTCAATCTTGATAAGTATTATTATCCACACTATGTTTACAACATTGTGTTATGCACAACCTCCTGAGCTGGTACCCTATTTCAATGGTGAATTTTGGGGTTTTGCAGATCATAATAAAAATATCAAGATAGAGTGCAAGTTCGGCCTAGCAGATCCCTTCATTGATGGTTAGGCAATAGTTGTTAATAACCATAAAAGCGGAATAATCAGCAGATACGGTGAAATAATCGTTCCCACATGGTTCACTCATGTCGGAACTGTTAAAGAGGGTTTCTTTGAAGTCAACTCTAAAAATTGATATGGTTTTTATAATACAGAAGAAGAAAACATAGTTGAGTTGAAATATCTCAGTGCTTCAAATTTTTCCGAAGGTTTTGCAAGAGTCTGTAACCATCTAATTATTATTATATCAATATGTTACAGCCTCTTTCCAACACAAAAAACAATCACTATTGGTTCTTCATTTCTGTAAACAACGCTCTAAAATCTAACAACTAAGATTGATAATTATGCTGATGGTATGGCAAAGGTCGATATGGGTCAGTATGACGATTACGGTTACAAAACCGGAGGACATTACGGCTACATCAATGAATTGGGCGTAGATGTTATTCACTGCAAATATAATAAGGCGAAAGATTTTTCTGATGGATTAGCCCAGGTAAAATTTAAAGGAAAATATGGATATATTGATAAAAAAGGCAATCCGATCACTCCGATAAAATATGAAAGGGAATCCGAACCTTTCAATGATGGATTTGCAGCTGTTGAATTGAATAATAAGTTTGGATTTATCGATAAAACTGGAAAAGAAGTGATCCCGTGCATCTACGAGACAGCAGATAATTTCAACGATGGGTTAGCGCGAGTTGAAATGGATGAGAAATGGGGCTTGATAAATACGTCGGGAAATCTCCTCTTAGGATGTACATATGATGATATGCAAAAATTCGAGAATGGTTTGGGAAAAGTTAAAGTGGGAACTACCTGGGTGTATATAGATAGTAAAGGAACGATATATTTTGATTGATATAGAAATCTAACCAAAAAAATTGGGTAGCTTCCTTCTAAAACTAATTGTATTTTAGATAATAGAATTAAATTTCGGAGTATTATTAAGATTTACATTGACACAATACCATACTATATCATTCATCGTTACAGATTAATAAAGGACAACTATGGATAAAGATTTAAAACTAGCCGTTCTCATCGATGGAGACAATATTCCATCTGCCCATATGAAGGAGATGATGGAAGAGATAGCAAAATATGGAAATCCAACGATTAAGAGAATATATGGGGATTGGACCAAGCCGATCCTTAAACGATGGAAAAGCATTCTCCTGGAGAATGCACTTATTCCTGTTCAGCAATACAGCTATACAATAGGCAAAAATGCTACTGACTCAGCAATGATCATCGATGCGATGGATATACTATATTCTGAAAAAGTCGATGGCTTCTGCCTTGTGTCCAGTGACAGCGATTTTACCCGTCTTGCAACGCGCCTTCGAGAAGCTGGAATGATGGTTATCGGCATAGGAGAAAGGAAAACTCCCGAACCTTTTATCGTTGCCTGTGATAAATTCATTTATATAGAAATTTTGAAAAAACTCACAAAGGAATCAGAAAGTCCTGAAGAAGGTGATGTAAAAGAAACCAAACCTGAGGTTGAAAAAATTACTCCCCGTCTTATAAAACTTATCTCCTCTACGATCTCTGATCTTGCAGATGATGATGGATGGGCATTTCTCGGAGATGTGGGAAACTTACTCATCAAGAAAAAGCGGGATTTTGACCCTCGAAATTATGGATTTATGAAACTCACTCCTTTCATCAAGTCATTAAATAAGTATTTTGAGATCGACATGCGTGATGTGGAAGGCAAGCGTATCAAACTTATATTTGTGAGGAATAGAGAGAAGTAATACAACATTAGCGGTGTTCGAATAACTGGGTAACTATGAGATGATTCTATTCAATTTTCGAGTATCTGTTATTCTAATATCAGAACTTTCTTCACCATATTCTGCTCATCAACATTCATTCTGAGGAAATATACACCTGCAGCGAGTATTTGTGAATCCTGTTCCCACTCAATTGTGTGAACACCTGCTTGTTTGTATTCTGATAACAAAGTCGTAACTTTTTGCCCTTTGATATTATACAGAGTTATTTCTACCTCTTCTGACTTTGCTAAAGTAAAATGTATTTGAACATTATTCATCATTGGATTAGGATGTACTGAGGTAATCTCATTTTTTAGCATTTGGATGTCATCATCAATGGCGACAAGAGGTGTTAGGTCAAAGTTTATCCATGTTGTTTCATTGTAATCCACTTTGATAATATCTGGATGATTATAGTTGAAATATCCAGTATTTGTACATGTTAGAGAGTAGCTTCCAGGTTGTAGTTTTACTGTATACATCCCATAATCATTTGTTATATCAGATGCTGAACCAACAGTAACATTTGCCCCTACAATTGGTTCCTGTGTATCAGCATCGAGAACCACTCCACGTACTCGTCCATCTATTTTTAAGAGATAGCCAAGATATGTTCCCATGAGAGCAGCCTTCGTGTTATCCCCCTCATCAATGAATCCACCAAGAATCGGTGATGAAGTTATCGTACGGTAATGACTTGTTCCAAATGCAACAGTACGTGAGTAATTATATGTCGACTTGAAGATAACATTTCGAAAAATACCACCTATCTCATCGACCGAATAATTTGGATCATTTCCAGAGTTGAATGGGAAAACAAATCCTTCTGTAATCGTTCCGGGTTGTCCTGTCATCGTTCCAACATTTTGAGTATCATTGGAGATAAACGTACATCCAAGAGCCGAAAGAAATGCAGTTCCTTGATGAGAATATCCAACATCAGATCCTTCAATGTACATTGGGCGTTCAGTATTGAGGTAGTTAATTAGGATATTTTGTTGAATGGTTCCGACGGAACCAGGGGGTGTGGTACCTCAACCCACGCAATAAATGCCCAGCGCTACTAGAATTGCATCATAAGAAGAAAGATCAGTCGGCAGATAGGTATAGGTGTCATAAAGTATATTGTTTGCAGAGAGCGCATCTTCAAGAAATACCTCAGTACCAACATTACCAATATCCGAGTTATTGTCATTATCCCACACAAGCACTTGTATAGGATCGGGAGGATAGATATTTACCTGATAAAGTCCAGTGTGATTATTATCTATAAATTCATCACCAGGAAGATCCACTTGTCCGTAAAGTTGGGCAACCTCATCGATGTCGAAAGTCCAGTTGAAGGAGAAATTTATCTCTGCATTTGGTGCAATTGGATCAGTAACCTGTGTAGATTGCAGCATAATACCCGGCTCTCTCATAAGGGAAACTACATAATCATTCTCGGTATTCAGACCAGTGTTTTTCACTGTAACTGTCCATGTTCCCTCTTGTCCAATATTTAAAACATCATCACCGGTTATGCCGTTCGCAGCAAGATCATGGTCAAGAGAAGCATTAATAGCAACATTGTAAATATACCAATAATTGATATTGTAAGTACTGCCACCAAAACTACGAAAGACTAGCTGAACCTCCTGTCCTCCATAGGGATACAGAGAAAAGCTAATATTTTGACCACCTTGAGAACCCCAGTTGATACCGACTAAATCAAAACTCCATAGAACATCAGTTCCCCCTCCATGGATTATCTCGATTTGTGCTACTTCACCAGAGTTAGTAGAATATTCATCAATATATTGGGTTACGATCACATCTCCGACATTATCTGGAAGATTAATCGGTGGCGAAATTGCGCTGAGATCGTATGGTGCAACGGTCGGTGACCACGATAATCTGAGAGCTCCACCCGTGATACTCCAATTTTGATCCAACGTCCATGTTCCCGGGTCTATTTCGAAATCCTCTTCCCATATGATTGATTGTGCGTAAACAAATGAGTTCGTAAATAAAAAAATCATGATGAATAACGTAAAAGCCTTTTTCATCAGAACCTCCTGAGTTTTAATAAAAAAGTACTCTTTATCATAGTATAACTGTCAAGAAAATTTATGTAAATCCCTATTAAATATTACTAATTGGAAAACATGAAAACTCCCTCCTACACTCTCATCCCCTACTCTATATTATGTTTTGATATTTTTCTATTGAGAGCTGAGCGTGAAATATTTAGCAACTCAGCAGCTTTTGATTTATTATTTTTTGTTCTGTCTAATGCTTGAATAATCATCTTTTTCTCTTTTTCATGTAATATATCTAAAGCCAATATTCCATTTGCTAAAAGATCATCATCACTTTTCATCGCCTTGAAATAATTGACCTTAAGTACCGATTCTCCACATATTATTATAGCTTTTTCGATCATATGCTGTAGTTCTCTCACATTGCCGGTGAATTCGTATTCCATGAGATAGTCATACACAAGAGGACTCACTTTCTTTATATTATTTTTGCCATGCTTCTTAATATAAAATTTCACAAAATGATCAATCAGCAAAGGGATATCTTCTTTTCTCTCCTTTAGTGGTGGAATGTGGATGTGGAATGTATTCAGCCGAAAAAACAGATCTTCTCTAAAATCTTTCCTCTCCACAGCTTCATCAATATCTCTATTTGTAGCAGAAATTACACGTGCATCAAATTCTAAATCCTTATTACTTCCCACTCTTCTAAAGGTTTTGCCCTCCAATACTCTTAGCAACTTTGTTTGCATATGCTTCGGCATGTCACAAATTTCGTCTAAGAAAATTGTACCTTTTTTAGCTACTTCCAGAAATCCTGCCTTGCTTTTATACGCCCCAGTAAACGATCCCTTCTGATGTCCAAAGAATTCACTTTCGAATAGATTATCCGCGATGGAACCACAATTAACATCAAAAAAGAGAGCATCTCTTCTTGTACTTAGTGCATGAATACCTCGAGCCACAAGCTCTTTTCCTGTTCCACAATCACCAGTTATAAGAACTGTTGTATCATCAGTCTTTGCCACTTTTTCCATAAGATCAATGATCTCTTTGATACCATGACTTTCACCAATAATTCTCTCTCCGTTATATTCATGCATTTTCGAGATCAGATGTTCATATTGGAATTCTAGATTGCTGATCTTTTCCTGAAGATAGACATACTTCTTTGTTCGCTCAATTGCAGTTCTTAGGTCAAATAGTCGAAAGGGTTTTGTAAAGAAGTCGGACGCACCATTTCGTAATGATTCGATCACGCTATCCATATCTCCATGACCAGTTATCATGATGACTTCTATGTCTGGATAAAGCAGTTTAATTTTTCTTAGAAACTGGATACCGTTCATTTCAGGTAATTTAATATCAAGAACAACGATATCACACGGTTCTTTTTCTAATATCTTCAATCCTATCGAGGGTCTTGCTGCCTTAAAAACAGTGAAACCCTGCGTGGATAAATATTCCTCAATACCCTCTCGATAATCTTTTTTGTCGTCCAGAATTAGGATTTTAAGCTCTTTCATAGAGAAAGCATACCTTTCTCCTCATCACTCCTCCACAAGACCAGATAAGCCGAGCCAACAGTAATTTTTATGCATGTTTTGGAATATCTAAATGAACAATATTACTCTTAAAATCATTCAGAGTAAAAGGCTCATGCATAATAAAACATTCACAACTCTTGATTACCGAAAAAGCCTCTTCTACATATCTATTCGTTATTATGAGAGGGCGTAAATGCTTGAAATGATGATTGATATAATTAATCAAACCAATATTCATGATCTTAGTTAATTTGATAACCACTTCATTGACATTTTTAGAGTTAAGAATTCTTATAGCTTCAAGGTCATTCTCTGCTGTAGAAATCGAATAATCAAGAGTAAGAAGATATTCAGATATCTCTTTCAAGCTTTCATTATTAAAATTAACCAATAGAATATTCATACACCATTTCCTTGTTCAAGATATGAATATTATATACAATTTTCATGCCAATTTTGTTAACTTGCTTATCTGGAGTTAATTACAGAAAATCGGCTTTAGGGCTAATACTTTTAAATTGTTCGATATCGGTCAATAAATTTAAATAAAATCTTTGGAGTAGACTCTAACTTGCTACATGAACGATAGTTATAAATATCTTGCTTGTAGTGTCCGTTTTCGGTCAGTTGTTGCAAAAAATATACACTTTTGCCTGTTCAGGCACTTGTCGTTTCAAATTTAATAGTAAAAGTTGTAAAGAGATTTGGTTTACTACTTACAGAAATCTCTGCATTCATTTCTTCTAGTATTCCATAAGATACAGATAAACCCAGCCCTGTACCTTTCTCTGGATCTTTTGTAGTATAAAATGGTTCGAAAATATGATCAATATTATTCTTCTGAATTCCGATACCATTATCTGATATTTTTATATATGCAAATTGTTTTTCCTGGATTGTTGTAATACTGATCTGTTTTTCTTCAGAATGCGCATCTATAAATTTTTCATCTATCGCATCTCTTGCATTGGTGATAAGATTTAAAATCACCTGTTCAAGCTTGAATTGATTTCCAAGAATTGGTCTAATATTTTCATCCAAAGAGAGTGTAAAGGAAATATCATGATCCTCATATTGTTGTCGTATTATCATGAGTATTTCTTTAAGAACTGTGTTAATATTGATCTCATCAAATGTGATGTTTTTTTGATCCCGCGAGAATGTTCCAATATGATCAATGATCTGATGTATTCTCTCAATGTAGGTAAAGAATTTCTTGAATTTTTGCTGTAAGTACTGGTTGGTTATTTGTTTATTTTCTTTGGTAATTGACTTATTTCCGGACCAAGCTAAAAATTAAGCTTGGTTATGAAAGAAAAAATTGAAAAGGCGATTCATGGTTTTGAATGTCCAAAATGTAGAAGTGATCATCTTTATAGACTCAAAG
>Ga0272443_10000417_pt1 | contig 80792 bp, 114 predicted proteins | sample SSMAcet12_FD_193581 | JGI IMG/M metagenome (GOLD analysis project Ga0272443, IMG submission 193581) | Marine sediment archaeal communities from Little Sippewissett salt marsh, Falmouth, MA, United States - SSM-Acet-12 | ecosystem: Environmental > Aquatic > Marine > Wetlands > Sediment ...
GTGGCTAGTAGCTGGTGGCTGGTAGCTGGTGGCTGGTAGCTGGTGGCTGGTATATATATATAAATGTAGAAAGAAAGAAAGAGAGGGGAAAAATATAAATATATATAAAAAGTGATACATGAAATCGTTTGTATATACTTGCAATTAATGATATACTTAGGTATCTCATTAATCACTTCGAAGAAGTGAATTTAACAGGAAGGTTAAAATAATGCCAACAAAAGAAACACAACAAGTAGTAAAGGTAGTAAATCTAAATAATATGCAAGATAAGTTTAATGCTAGATTTATTCCCGAAATTGCAAGAGATTTCAATAAAAGTATAAGTAATACTTATACTGAATTAATTCAAACCCCTTTACTTATAAAGGGTGAATTAAATGGTATCAAATTTTCTCTTGTTGAAAAAACAATTCCAGCTAGGAATAGAAACGGGAAGGGGGATAAAAGTCTGTGTAAACCCTATTTTACGGTAAAGGGTAAAGGGTGTTTTGGAAGTATAGAAGAATTTACTTTTCTACAAGCCTATTTAATTTCAATGCTTTACTATGCAAGCGGTATCAATGCGACTGCTTGCATGAGAAGTCTAGCGTTAAGGTTTTTTAGGTTGAATATTGAAAGTATCAATATTCAATTTACTACTAAACTTAACTGGAATGATAATACCAGCATTACAAGTATAGAAGGTAATAGCATTAATAAAATTTATCAAAGAATTGAGATGCTAGCGGGATTAAGCAGTAGTATAAAAGTATGGAATGAGACTACCATTAAGGTAGCCTCAAAGAATACAAATAAAATAAAAGACTATTCTAATCTTGTATAGAATAGTCTAAAAAAAGAAAAACCTTGCAATAACGGATTTTTAAAATCGCTCAAAATTGCAAGGTTTTTTTTATATCATCTAATAGTGAAAAAATTCACAAACTAGTTAACCATACCTAATTCTAAAATTAGATAGCCCTAAAAATAAAATTAGAGACACCCCCCTTACTTGTGAAAAAATTCACAAACCAGCCGAGCGTGGCGAGGTTAGTATACCCCAAGGACACTTAATAAATTTTAAAAGTAAATGTTAAACTATACGCATTAATCAAGAGGGTGTCACAAAGACTCATAAAGCTCATTCGCCAGGGACTTAGCTTCATCTAGCTTAATAAGAAGAGACTGGTACAATTCACCAGTATTCGTGGGGGTAGTATTAGGTACAATTTTACTAAGATTAGACTTAAGCATAATATTCATATCTACACTGGTACCACTATTACCAATACCATTAACTCTCCCAGAGGCTGAGTATTGCCATATAGTCCAGTTATTCCACCCTATAGGCATATAAGGACTCAAATCTCCCCAAGCCTTATAGTGAGCTACCCATAAAGGACAATCTCTCACCCAAGAAGGAATTTGAGTACCAAACCTATTCCAGTACCATTTAGCAGTGTACAAAATCGTGGGTTGGTTCCACTTCGCATAGATCGTATCTACGTATTCATAAATATTATTTAAATAATAATCCCTGCTAGAGGAACTCAGTAAAGAATATATACGTACATCCTCTACATCTATTACGGGATACTGCTCTCTTTTTTCAGTATGATCCATAAAGTAAAGAGCCTGATCTTTACCTGAGACTTGTCCTCTCCAGAAATGGTACCCCGATCCTGATAAATTTATTTGTTTAGTACCGTTTAGATTGTTCTCTCCCTGATCGTCAATGAACCAATTACCCTCAGTAACTTTATAAAAAGCAAACTTTAAATCCAACGGGTCATCTTTGACCTGGTCCCAATCGATATTACCTTGATAATGTGATACATCAATACCGTTGATAACTTCCATATTAACTGTCTCCTTTTAATTCTTTTTCTAATTCAGATATTTTATTTTGTAACATAGATATAAACTCCAACAGGTCAGCATTAACATTCCTTAATGTCTCTACCTCATGTTTACTTAACTGTAGAGCCTTATCCATTAACTTTTCAGATATTTCTGTCTCTGACTTTTTAGCTTCAGCTCGCCATTTTCTTAATTGCAGGAGGGCGACACCTAACGTACCAATCAGAGAAATGATAGCAACGATTATTCCAGCATCCATGTCTGACTCCTTAAACCAAAGTTACAGTACCGGTTATTGTTGGATGTCCATTAGTAGTACAAGTTCCTGCAACTCTTAGTTTAATTACTTCCCCTGATTTTTTAATAGCGTCTAAGGTATAGCAACATTTTGGAATCTCCCCAGAAAATCTCTGTCTTGACTTCTCTTTGAATACTTCCCTATAATCTGGATGTACTATATCTAAAAGATTCTTACCTATTATTTCTCCTATACTACCATACCCTAAAACCTCAGCCAATTTAAAATTAGCATACTCTAATATATAATCTGAATTGAAAACATAAAACCCTATCTGAGAATTATCCATAATAGCATAGTGTTTATGTTGTAACTCTTCGATTATATTTGAAACTACATTAGAATCAATTTTACTTTCATACTTTTCTGTTATTAATTTTACTCCATAAATTATAATATCACTCACTAAGATAACAATAAAAAGCAAATAATCTATTTTATATTTATAAAATATATAGGGGGAAATAACCATACTCAATAATACTATTCCTAATAATAACCTTGGAATAGCTTCCCCTATTACAGCTATATAATTTTTTCGTATAGCTTTTATTATTAAAAGTATTGCTGAAATGATTGCCAGTATTCCTAAAATGGTATCCATATATTTTCTCCTTACGTTACCATACAATTAGATATTAGTGGATTATTTTTATAAACTGTTTGTATTGGTGCTTCCTTTAAAACAGACGCCCATATCAAATAGCTAGTAGCCGCAGTTAGTGTAGCACTGGCTTCATCATCACTGGTTTCATCTGATCCCCATACACCTCTATTGCCCGGAGTCGTTGCTAATTCAAATCTCTCATTTTGATTAGTCCCAGGTGTAACACTTATAGTAGCGTCATCGAAGCCTAAGAAACTTAATACAAACCCATCGCCACCTGCAAGAGACGATACAGAAGGAGTAGTATCCCTAGTAGCATAAGACCTATTAAAAGTTGATGGGGTATTATACGGGTTTGTCTGATGTACTCCAGAATAAGATACAGCACCAGCCATAATATAACAATTAGTATTTAAACTTACAGCTACTGTATTACTCCCAGAAGCTGGGTTTACTAAATAAAATATAGTAAATCTACCATAATCTGTATTCTCTTCATGTAACTTCGTCATAGAAACACTATTATAAGTAACTGTTGCTACATAGTTTAAACCGCTACCGTTAGTATAACCGTGCATAACAACAAATAAAATTCTATTGTCTCCTACCCCTACTTCGTGTGAGAAAGAGGGGGAGGAAGCATTATTAATATGGTATGTTGTCGCATTATCGTAAGCTATAGTCATAATTAACTTCTACTAAATGATATTAAAGTGTCCAGTAAAATAGCCTGTACAGGTAAATCATCGTCTCCCGAACCCTGTCTAGATACTTTTAGGGTTACTCTTTCACCTGCGGCTGGAGTACCTGCCAAAGTAACAGCATTTGTTGAAGAAGTTATATGTAAATCTTCATTAGCTATCCAATCATCTGTTACTGATTGACTGCTACCTACATTAGTATGTAAATCTTCATCGTTTCCAAAAGACCTTCCAGAAAGCATCCAAACTACAGAAGTTCCTGAATTACTTTCACCGGATAAAACTGTCCAAAAAAACTTTGCTGTAATTGTACCGCCATCCCAGTCTGTTGGCATAATAAAACTTATTTCCGCATCACCAGCTTGTCCAGGTTCAAAAGGTAAACCTATTATTTTAGTATCTGTACCGGAGGATTCATCTGTTATTAAATCCTCACAGGGATGGGATAATCCAGGTTCCATTGACCTTGCTGATATAGATACTGTACCATCAGGTGTACTGCCTTCTGAACCAGTAGGACCTGTGGGACCAGTAGGACCCATTTGACCATAACCTACATATTTCCATTCCCCATCATCTCTTATTTTTAATCTTCCCATAATTACCTCCTTATGAAACTTCTTGTATACTACTTAAATCAGAAACATCGATATTATTTATAGCTAGTATATTAGATTCTGAAACAGAATTAATATTTTTTAACTGGGAAAAATTAGAAAGCATATTAGAATAACCGACGCCATTTCCATTATTATATAACCATTCTAAATTATCTACTGATAATGCTGAATTCCATACAGATACTTCATCTATATAACCATAAAAGGAATAACTACCATCATCCCTCGCACCTATAGCAAAATTATTGTTAGCTTTACTATAATCAATAATAAGACTGGAAGTCAGACTGTCCTGCTGTACTGCATCTTTATAAAGATAAACATTTTTGCTACCTTCATAAGATGCAAATGTTCCAGTCCACATATGCCAATTATTATCAGAAATACTTGCAGATAATCTAACATAATTATCAGCTGAATTTGTTAAAGTCCATCTAGCATCCCCAGCATGGAAATCTATACTATAAGATGAATTAGCACCATTATCAAAAATAAAGCCTTTTGCTATACCACCATTAAGTGAACGTGTATAATCAATACACTTAGCCCAAAAAACTAGAGTTATATTTGTTACTTCTAACCAACTTTGATCTCCTATATTTATTGTATCACTACTTCCATCAAAATATCTACAATAGTTAATCTTACCATTTGAATTTACTACTGCACCTGTTGAAGTATACGAGCCTTCTCTAACAGACTCGTATACATCGTTTCCAGATTCTTCGTCTAGTGTCCACCAAGCAACTAAATTATTTATAGAAGGTTTAGTAGCTGTCATTATTCCTCCCTTGTTATGTATGTTAGTGATGGTTGGAATATAATAGTATCTGGACTTATTGCATATCCTATAGGTTGTACAATAACATCCGCACCTTCTGGTACTGAAGAAACAATTTCACCCGATACAATAGAAACATATAATATATCCCCCTCTGTCCAATTCCAAGAATCATTCCTAGCTTTACCGTAACGCAAAATCGTTTTACTGTTTCCAGTTCCAGATTCAACTGCTAAAGCTGTACATATCATTGTATTAATATTATCAGCACATGCTGTAGTATATGCACCTCCAGAGGCTATATAAAGAGGACATCCAAACCCTGTTAAATTTCCACTAATAGAAACTTTTTCAGAAAAACCTATAAAAGTATTGTTATTATCAGGGTCTCCTGAAGGAAATACTATTGAGTATTGATCTAATTCAATATCAGCAGTAAGTGTTGCACCTGAAGTATCATCAGTATCCCACCACAACTGCCCTTCAAAAGTTTCCTCTGGTGCGGTAGCGGATATATAAACTTCGGCACCAGTAGCCCCAGTTGGACCAGTAGGACCTGTGGGACCTGTGGGACCAGTAGGACCTGCTCCAACCCCCGATATTGTTACGATAGTTTTATCACTTCCGGAATCGTCAGTTACAGTGACCCCTGTCCCTACAAAATCTAAATTAGTCCGTTGATCCAAGGCTACGCCTTCATCCATTATCGTATGACCACCAGAACCACTGCCACCTGATATTGTTACATTAACAGAACCGTCTCCGTTATCAGTAACCGTACCATTCGAGAACTTAATGGTATCGACATTAGACACCGAAGGTGTACCATCCTGTTCAGTTACTGTTATCGTATTAGAACCGGTAGGACCTGTGAGACCTGTGGGACCTGTTGGACCAGTAGAACCGGCAGGACCGGTAGAACCTGTAGGACCTGTTGAACCTGTAGGACCTGTTGGACCGGTAGGACCGGTAGGACCTGTATCTCCCCTAGCACCTTCTGTTATAGGGGTATGAACATGGGAAGCATGGTCAGTACCATCATAATAAAAGGTAAAAACAACATCAGATGTTCTTGTAGTAACTGCGTATATTTTTATAACCAATCTATCTGTAATCTCTAAAGGTATATCAGCAGATTGTGTCATTGACATATCAATTACTTGAACATCTGTATTCTCAATAGAATCAGAAGTATAGTTAAATAATTCTGTTTCATTTCCTTCTGTATCTTTTTTATATAAATAAAATTTTAATTTAGAATCTCCGGTAGTATTATCTACTTTAGCATACATGTGAGCATGCCATACACCTGCTGGAATAGCTTCAATGCCCGGAGAGCCTTCAGAAGTTACCCATTGAAATATAGGTGTTAATTGTGTTTCTCCATCAGTATTTTTACAAATAGCTGTTACTGTTGTTTCAACTCCACTAGGAATTGCCCTACGCCATTTTTCATAGTTTGCTATAGTGCCATCTGCAGTATCATGCCAATATAAAGCTATACCTACTGCGGCTTCACCTTCAGGACCAGTAGGACCGGTAGGTCCTGTTGGACCTGTAGGTCCTGTAGGTCCTGTAGGTCCTGGCACTCCACTTATAGTTACAACAGTAGTATCATCACCGGAATCATCTGTAACTGTTACAGCACTTCCGACAAAATTTAAATTTGACCTTTGAGTAAGTGGACTTCCTTCATCTTCTATAGTATGCCCACCTCCTGCACCTCCTGATATAGATACGCTTACAGAACCGTCCTCATTATCAGTAACTGTACCATTAGTAAATTTAATATTGCTAACTCCAGATATTGTTGGACTGCCATCCTCTTCTGAAACGGTTATCGTATTAGAACCTGTAGGACCTGTAGTACCTGTGGGTCCTGTTGGACCTGCATCACCTGTATCACCTGCAGGACCTGTCGGACCAGTGGGACCGGTAGGACCTGTAGTTCCTGCGGCACCAGAACCAATTTTAGCTACATTTCCTAAATCGTCCTGTTGATATATACCATCATCTTTAGCGAATATTTGCCATTTACCTGTGGAGGGGGCAGAAGGATCAACACTTCTCTCATTGAATATAAATACCGAACCCATTATACCTCCTATAATTTATCAATAAAGAATTTTAAGTTATTTAAAAGTCTTTGATTATTTGGGTCTAAACTCAAAGCCTTTTCTGCATATTCCTTACCTTCACTATATCTACCTAATTGCCATAAACATCTTGCTGTAAAATCGTAATAGTAAGTTCCATACCAGTAATGATTTACATAAGTTCCTTTTGGTTTTTGTATCTCTCCTATAAGTTTTAATAAACTAATTGCTAATGTGTACTTTCTATTTCTGTAATAATATTCTGCTATTTCTCCCCACCACTCTCTTCTTAGAGGTTCATAACTAACAGCTTGATATAAATGATTTAAATATTTAGTAGTATCTTTTAACATTGCATAAGCTCTCGCTATAAAATAGTGGGCATTTCCTATATCTCTATCCCCTGAAGTTTTAAAATATTTTTTAAAGGTAGTGATAGCCTGCTTTGGTTTTTCTAGGTATATATACTGTCTACCTAAATAAAATAAAATTCTAGGATTATTTGGATTTTCTTTATTATCTAATTTAAGTCTATCCAAAGTATATTTAAATTTCCAAGCATCCCTTTCTTTAGGTGGTCTATGTTCAAATAAAACATCAGAATAAATATATTTAATATTCTTTTCTTTTTCTATTTTGAAGGGAACTTCATGGGCACGATACCTGTATAAATGTGTCCCAGCTTTCCATATCCTTAATTGATGGAAAGAATATGTAGCTATATCATTAGTCATATAAGCCAATGTAACATAGATACCACTTATTCCATTTTTATCTGCATTGATTATTTCTTCCTTCGTGTTTTTTATATCAGATATTTGTTCATCACAATCTAAAGAAATTATCCAATCACCTGTAGCTGTATTTATAGCTCTATTTCTAGATTCTGCTTTGTGCATCTTATCTCCCCCAGTTAATACTTTAGCACCTAATTCTTCCGCTATTTTTACAGTATTATCAGTAGAACCTGTATCAACTACTATTACTTCATCAGCTAAACCTTTAACACTACCTATAGCTTTTTCTATATATCCTTCTTCATCCTTTGCAATCATACATGCACTAATTTTCATCTTATCCTCCTATCCTTCCAATATAAATACACCATCTATTTCCAACTGACCTTCTAATTCAAACTCAGGTCCGTTTATCATTGTATACCCACTAGGAATTACTACGGTTGTTCCAGAAGGTATATAATGCCTAATCATATAAAAACCTTTATGGTCTATAATTATTCTAGTAGAATCATTAGGTTCATCATCTTCTACTTGAATATTTTCCCCTATAAAATCTAATTGCGATCTCTGAGGCATAGCATTTCCACTATCTAAAATAGTATGCCCTCCACCACCGCCTGTCCCACTAACAGTACATTCTACAGTTACAGCATTTCCACTAGTGGTTACATTAAAGCTACTATCAAAATCTATAATAGTAATACCCGAAGCTATTACAATACCTTCACTTTCAATAACAACTCCTCTACCACTTTCTAGAGTTGTAATCCTATATCTAATATTATTTAAATTATCTAGTAAACTTTCCCCACTAGTTGTAAATGTTATATCACTTTCTGTAAAATCATATGCTACTTTTGTTTGTGGAAGATACCCAATAAATCCGCCCGGAGGTCCACCAGCACCACCACCACTAGCACTTACTCCGCCAAGGTTTAAAGGTCTTGCTACAATACTAGCCTTTACATTTTCTAAAGCCCCAAACAATTCCCTTTCGAAATTATATATACTCATAATTACATCCTATCATCTGCTCTAATAACAGTTATATTTGAGTTTGGTAAACCTGTAGAACACTCAAAAAATTCTGTTTCTATGTCATCATAATACATTGCTTCTTTTTGGTAAAATGTAGAAGGGCTTCCCTCCAAGCTTGCAAATATGTAGGGGAAATCTTGATAGTTAGTTGTTTCAACTTGTTGAACATTTCCTGTATCAAATGTATGATAATCAGTTAATTGGTATCTATACATTTGAGGTTTATCATCTATAATAGGTGAGAAATAACCATCAAAATCTATCATACTTATTTGACCGGGATTTGTTTCGTCATCCTGACAGAATAAAATAAAACGACTGTAATTTCCATCAGCAATAGAACTGAAAGCTCTAGCACTCCTTACAAACTCTCCACCACAAACAATATCATCTTCTAAGTAATAAGTATTCAAGTGGTAAAAGTCTACTTCTCCCTCATCATCTGAAAACCATATATAGCCTTTATTGTAATCTTCTATTCCCCCATAAACAACTATAGGTCTACCATTAGATATTTCTATATTACTTTTATATGGCAAATCTATTACTTTTGTAAAAGAAGAATCCGTTACAGTGTTTCCTATGTTTCCCCTGAATAGTTGAAAATTATATTTACTACTAGGTTTACTATCACCATAGGGTAGCATTTCAAAACAAGACAGCCTTGGTCCAAAATTATGTATAGGATCATTTCCTCCCATAGTTATTACAAAATTCTGTAATACCATAAAAGCATTATCATCATCTGCATATTTATAAGTCGAATAAGTTCCATTAGCTAAATTTATATATCTGTTTACAGTATTAGTATTATAGTCTACACCTATAGGATACATACTATACTCACTACCGACATGGGTTAAAATATAAAGGGTATTATCATAATCATCCATATAAGGACTCACATCAATATATTTTTCACCTGTACGATAATGTGCATCTATAGTCTTTTCTTTAAAGAAGGTTATCGGATTTCTTATATATATATGTGTATCTGTACCATAAGGGTTTCTATCCACTTCCATTATTTTTGCACCAAATTTTCTAGAATTTAATCCACGTGTGAAAGCATAATCACTTAAAGCACTTGGTGCATTATCTAAAGTATCATAAATTGTAGTACCGGTATCTGTATTAGTTAGTCTTGAATACAATCGTAAGTCTATATTTATATTCTCTATTTCAAAAGACAGTGTATAAGAATACTGTAAAACATAATTAGTCGAAGTTGGAGTATATTTCCATGAACTTGTTAAATTTTTTGCAAAAAGACCCACATAGGATAAACCATTAAGTAAATCAGTTCCGCCCATAAGCTGGGATACACCACCAGGAACTATAGAATCTGGGGGATATTCCCCTGTCTCTATACCATAGTCTGAAGTTCTAATACTCTCAATAATTACTTCACTAGTATGACCATTCCAAGTTATAAGGTGTGCTTCACCTCTATCGGAATAGTAACCATCAAATCCTGCTGAAAGTCCAAAACCAACATTAGATAATGATATTTGCATTGCGGTTCTATCATAAAAGGTTATTTCTGTATTATAATCAATAAAACGATTTCTAACTATAAAATATTCTTTTTCTTCATACTCTCCTGTAACCATATTTATTTTTAGTAATATCATATAAGCATCTATATCATACTTATACCCATAGTACCAGTCATCGACTATATTAGCTAAAACTTCCTTTTTTATCATATGATAGTAATAACCATCTTTGATTACCCAGTACCTACTTGCATTTGTATATGAATCATATCTAACAAGTCCTATAGAAGGTGTTCCCCAATTATCTGGAACATATTCTTTTACAGTAGTGTAAGTAGATGTTCCGGTTTCAAAATTTACTACGTACCTATCCCAAATATTATTGTGTTTAAATATTCCATAAAGAATACCATCTTCTTCATAAATAGCCATATCATATTTACCAGTAGGAACGACTTCAACATAAGTTATATCATTACTAAGCTCATTATAATATTCATCATAATATTGCCTATAACGGATAGCTTGTGTACTAGAGGTATCATTAGCCCATAAATAAATAGCTTCAGCACCTGTATAAGGTCCTGTAATTATTTCCTCTGGATCACTGTCATCTAAATAAATTCCAGTAGAAGTTATATGGCGGAAAATTGGATTAAATGAAGCCAAATATGTGCCTATTATAGGTCTCAACCCCCTAACAAAATTTGTATTTCGTAACATTTCTACACTATCTGCATCTGAAGGTAGAGAAGTATATTGTGTAAAATCAGCCAAGGTATCTGTACCATTATCTGATGAACCATAATTATAATGAACCCATTCATCTGTATCTTCATTCTCTGGAATGTTATCCGCTAAAACTGTTACATAGGGAGAACTGCCATCACTATCTACATCAAATCCGTGAGCATTATAATATAAATTACTATCACCGCCACTTATAGTTATTGGGTATGATAAATAACTAGAATTTATAGGATTAAATTTCACTAACCAGCTTCTCAATTTTGTACCAGAAACTACTGGTATAGAATTTATATAATTAATATTCTCATTAAGATTGAATACTCCATAAATTCTACTTGTTATTTTATCTACAGCACATCCCGTACAGTGGTAATTATCTGATGAATACTCCTCTTCAGTTTCAGGATCAATTAAACTAGCCGGAGTAAATTCTGTCCAGCTTTCGTCATCAACTATTCTATAATATAATTTACTAAAATCTTCCCCACTTACAGTACATATACTTGCAAATACCCCATTACTAATACTGAGATCACTAACAAAAGAATCTGCAATACCAGTATTAAATGCTGACCATACATGATTATAATTAAGTAACTTTCTATATACACCATTCCCTTCCGTACCAGCATAGACATAACCACCGTAATCAAAATACCCAAATAATCTAGGACATCTTTCATCAAGTATTATTGTAGTTATAAGCCCTTCATCACTCATTTTAGAACCAACGGTAGTTACTAAACCAATCCCTGTAAAATATTTTGATTTTATTAAAACATGTTCCCCCAAGTTTACATTCATAGTCCCAGCAACTTCTATATGTTTTTCAAAAGTTATTTGACTAAATTCATTTAGTGCTCTATTAGCAAGAGCATTTGCAGTAGATGATTCTTTTATATAACTATTAGCTACTACTAGTGTTCTTTTATCATTTGTATCATAAGACCAAGGAGTATCTTTAGAAACATCTGCAAATACCCATCGCTGTAAATCTGAATTACCATTACCCCATACAACTACACGATTCCTTAACATCTTATCATCTTGTACGAGTTTCAAATCTAGAATATCTGTATCTGTTAAAGTATGGTCATATGAAGATGTATCATAATCTAAAGTACCTATAGTAGCAATATTACTGTCATCAAAATATAAGTACCAACCATTTTGTTGGAGTAGAGGTGTAACAGCATCCAAACAAGTACATGGTCCTATTGAAGTATTATTATTAATTATCTGCCCAACAGAATCAGTATTGAATGTATAGTCTATAGTAGCTTCTCCAAGAAATCTTTCTATCCAAGCTCTTGAATATTCTAAACTATCTATATTGTTTACTTCTGTTATAAAATAATCTTTATATTTTTTATAACCATTTCCACAGGAAAGTTTTAAAGTCCCATCATAATTATCTGTTATTATATCTAAATAAAATGTTCCTCGCTTGTTACCACCTTCGTATAGTATAACTGTGCTATAGGGAATATAACTTCGACCTGTATTAGTTACAGTAATTTCCAATTGCCCTTTACTATCACATATATTATTACTATATGTATATGTAATAACCTCGGTTGTTATATTATTACCTTCCCAAACTAAACTGACATTCATCATTTCCTTAACTCCAATGTTGTTGTAAACCCCTCACTTTCAAACGATTGTTCTATAGCATAAACATACCAGTCAAGTGTACCTATACTTAATGTAACTGGGGTAACTCTTATAATATCTCTAGCTGAAATATCAGTTCTACCAACTATATTAATACTCATACTTTCAGTAAGTCGATTTAATTTATCTAAATTATAATCGGCTATTGTTTGAGCCATATCATTAGTTTGAACTAAAATACTAGAAGCATATACAACTGATTTATAAAAATCTGTGGGCAGGTATGGTGAAACAGCAGAAGCTTCGGCATACACACCATCATTACCATAAACAACAACTCTATTTCTTAAATCTTTTTCTGATACAGAATAATCTTCTTCAAGAATTTCACTAGCTGAAATTTCATGTGTATAAGTATCTCCATCCATGATATAAGGCATACGTCTTTTGAAGTGTACTGTTCCAGAATTATCACACCATATATGATAAGCTAAAAGAGTAGCTATTCTATTATTGAAATCATAAACAGATTCTAAATTAACTTCAACAGGATTATTTATGCCAAATGTAAAATAACTTGTTTCATATTCATAACTATTTAAATTAGCTAGAGAAAAAACATCCCCAACTAAATCTTCTGCTGATATATTACTTCTACTAAAAGGGCTATCAGGATCGGACGAAGCTATAAAATAATCTATAGCCCTTGTCATCTTATCATTTAAAGTTATATTATAAGTATTCTCAGGAATGTTTTGTTCTATTAGCTTTACATACCCATTAAAGACTACATCAGAATCTCCTACATATCCTAAATCAATATTTATTTCATCTCCCAAATCGACAGAATGATTTTCACATTCTATAATTGCAGTAGCCGAGGGGGATGAATGGCTTTCACTAATTCTAATTGACAGTATACCACTCATCCCTGAGATACTTCCATATAAGCTACTCATCCTTATATAACTCCAAATCTGCTATATATACATTTGCAGTCTCCGGAAGATCAGTTCTAAGTGACTGACAAATAGAATATATTTGTTTAATAGAAACATTCTTCAAATAAAAATCACCTACTACACCGTCATAATTTACTAGCTCAAAAGATACCCCACTAGCTACTAAACTTTCTATATGATTTTTATCTGTATCACCTACTATATAACAACCTAATTTCGAAATGGGAGTAGTATACCCAAACACTTGTAAGACAGTATCTCCTGCCAAAGGTTGTAATCTTGCTATAATCTGTTCAGAATCTTCTGCAGACTCTGTTACAAAAATTCTTGTACCACCATAAGTCCATGCCATAATCACACTCCTAATTAACTATATTTGTTTTTGTTGTAGTATTACCACTACCAAATCTTAATAAATCTTCAAATAAATATCTCTTTATTGTATTAGCAACAGTTCTTCCATCTAAAACTAACTGAGAAGTATTTGTCATATTTATCTCTAAACGAACTGGTTTTGTATCTATATTTAGCGAAGGACCTTTATCTAAAGCATTAGCCCCCATTGCAGAAGCTGTTAAAGCCCCACCAAAAAATGGAATAGAACCTAACATTCCATACATTAAAACTCTTTCTAATAAATTCATATCAGAAGGTTTAGATGTTGTTGTAGTAGTATCTGGAAGAAGTCCTCGCTGTCTTTGGAAATAATTATCTCTCAACGTAGTATGTAAATCCCTATCCTCTACAAATCCGGGCTGAGTTCGACTAGATTTAATGGCAGTTCTTTTAAGAGTATCTTCTTCCAATTCTTTTAGATAATCTATATCTGCACTTTTTTCCAGAGCGGTTGCCTTAGCTATTTCTGTATAACTTCCCCGTGTAGGGCTTGTAGTTGTAGTTTCTTTACCCCCAGCTAAAGTTTTTGCGGCAAGTTCTGCGGCATCTGCAGGTACCCACATATAAGCACCTTCTGGTAAATTATATACACCATCTAACTGTTTCTGTAAAAGTTCATTGGTTTCTTCCTGAGCTAATTTGAAAGCTAATTGATTAACTTCAATTGTCTTTAATCCATCAGAAAGAATTAATCTCATAGCGTCTTGTGTAAGACCTCTTTCACCACCAACTTCTCCGCCATACCACTCATTAGCCCATTGCTGTTCGAACTGTCTTGCCCTTGGTAGTATTTGATTCATTAACTGCTCTTGTGAAATATCTGTCATAGCCTGCATATTTATTTTACTAGGGTCTAACTTTTCCATAGCTTCTTCCATAGCAGGGCTAAAAAATTCACCTAAGTTATCTACAATTTTCCACTTATTCTTACCAAATTCATCTACAGTTAATACTGCGAATTCACTTAAATCTTCTCTCCATTTATCTTTTACACTCTCAGGTAAATCAAAAGCACTTATATAGCTTTCACGCATTATTGTAGCTGTTCGAATAGCTTCATTTACCGCATCTTCATTCATCACATCTTGGCTATAAATTGAAGGTGCTTCAAATGCTTGGAATTGCTGTCCTTCTATTTTTTGCTGTACCATCTTTGCAGTATATTTTTCAAGGTCAGCAGTTGGTAAATTATTTTCTATATTGTAAGCTATTTGACCAAAAAGGGCTATAAGATATTCTTGTTCATCCCCTGTAGATTTTACCATAGCTTCAAATAAAGCTTCTATAGCTTCGCTTCCGGTTACACCCATTCTTTCTTTTAGTTCATCACCAATTACTGCATATAATCTAGATAGCTGTGTATCCATTGTTTGGAGATATTCCATCTGTTCTTTATATGTAGTAATATTCATATCCCCAAAACTAAGCTCTGTACCAAGTTCTTTTTCTCTCTCAGCACGTAGGGTAGAGAATAAATTTGAATAGGTTTGTTCTATAGCTGTGGCTCTGTTTGTTGTTTCAGTTTGAATATCAACGCCCATTCCCTGATTTACAACATAGAAGTTTTTATAAGCTTCTCTATATTCATTTAAAATATCTTCAGGTGCTGTTGAGCTTGCAACTGCTGTTCTATATTGTTCTTTATCCATACCTTGTAAATTCTTTTTTCCGAAAAGCTGATAAGTACCATAATTTACGGAAGAGGCTATATTAGCTAACCATAAAGGAAGTTTATCGCCCTTCTGTCCAATAGCTAATTCAAACTGATTAGCACTATATCCCATAAGATTTTCTTGGGCAGTATCTAACCTCTCACCCGCTTCTCGTATTTTTCTTTCTCTATCTGTTTCTTCTGAAACATCTTTTTCACTAGCACGCTGTCCTTCAGCCATTGCTTTAGCTATAGTACCACCTATATCATATTCTTCAACTGCTGTAGAATAAAGTGCTTGACCAGCAGTTGAACCTAATACTATACCTAATGCAGGTGCACCAAAAGCTGAACCTGCAACACCGCCAAGAGCGGCACCTACTGTCTGAGCCGCCGCACTTCCAGCATCACCATTAATAAGTGACATGGCGGCACTGGCAAATACCATACCACCTGCGGCAAATGCGGCTGGATTATTTTTTACAGCAGTTGCAAATTTATTTCCAATTACATCGCCTGCGGCTTCTGCGTTTTTTATTAAGCCTGTATTTGTATTATAAAGTAATCCAGATAATTTTGCAGTATCTTTATGATAATATTGACTTGGGGTAGTACTCCCTACGGCACCTCTATTAAAAATTTTTCCAGCACCATATCCAGTACGGTATGCCATATTAGCACCCCAATCTACGATACTAGCACGTTTACCTGCCATATTTTCTCTACCTAACCATAAACTACCTGCACCTGCCATAGCTAAATAAGGCGTTAGAGAACCTAATACCTTAGTAGTACTGGCAGAAAATTTAGTTATACCTGTTAGTACATTAAGTAGTTTCGTAGCTGTATCTAACAAATTGCCTTCATTACCTAAAGACATAGCTAATTCGGTAAAAGAGTTTGCAAGTCGTTCAGAAGCTACACTTGTAGTATCTAACTTATTAGTTAAAGCTGAGTAAGTATCTCCTGCGGCATTTGCACTAACTGTTGAAATATCTGTAATTCTTCCAAGGTTTTCCATAAACGCATTGAATTGAGCACCACGTCTAGCACCACCACCCATAACTTCAGCTAGTTTAGCCATCTCTTGTTCAGATATTAAACCTGCATCTGACATAGCTCTAATATCATACATAACATCCATGAAAGCTCTAACATTGCCATCAACATCTTTTACTGCAATACCATATTTTGTAAGTTCTGCTACAGATGTATCTGTTTGAAAACCAGATATAAAAGCTCTTACCATATTACCAGTTTCAGTAGCACTCTTATTAGATACTTCTGCAGAAGCGGCAATAACAGCATTCAATTCATCTACTTCTAGACCAACATTATTAGCGGCTGTAGCTACAATTGAAAATGACATAGCGAGTGATTCAATATCTACATTAGCTACCTTTGAAACAGCTACCCATTTATCTAATAGAGATACACCCTCTGTCAATTCCATATCCAATTGTTTCAAAGCGGCTGATAGAACGTCTAAAGCCTGAGCTTCATCCATCCCCGATAACTGAGAAAGTGCTAATGAATCTTTAAGTAGAATTGTAGCAGTGGCTGATCTTTCTAATTCATTCTTTAAATTACCTGCGGCAATGTAAGCCATCCTATAGCTATCAACAGTACCTGCTACACTCTCGCCCATTTCACTAGCTACATCGACTAACCCATCAAAAGTTTTGTACAATTCACTTGATGACTGTGCTGTCACAATTTGAACTTCTGCTAATTTAGTTTCTGTAACAATCATTTCATCAATGAGCTCTTCAAATTTTCTAATAGGTGCATAAACAACACCAATAGCTAATGTCCATTTAGCTACTTCGCCGATGTCTCGTACAATGGCATCAGAGAAAGTTCTGAATCGTTTTTGTGTATCCTTTAGTACTGTACCATGTTTATCTAATGACATATTCATGGTATCAAATACATGTGCACCATCCCCACCCATCGTATGCTTTTTTGTAAACTGAACTCTAGCCATACCTGTAGAAGCTTCACGATTTATCTTTGTAATTTTATCTACACTATACCCGTACTTTTCAGCAAATTTCTCAACATTTTTTAGACCTTCTTCACCCCACTGTTGTCGGATATAATCCTCAGTTGTATCAAAAGATTCTTCCATTCCCCCGCCACCAGCTCGTCTATTTTCATATTCCCAAGGGCTTTCAACATTAGTCCCATGTTGGGCATATGCAATATTCATTCGCTGTATTGCGGCTAGGTAATCATATATCTGTTTAATTTCTGGAATAGTTTCAGGAGGAAATAATGGTTCTTTTCTACCAGCACCCTGTAATAGTGCATTCATTCTAGAAAGTTCATCATTAACTTGCTGAACACTGGTTGTCCTACCTATACTTCCTCTAAATGAGGAAAGAATTCTATCTTGGTCCTCACTAGTTCTTAAAGATGTAGGTAAACCTCCTCGTAAATTAGCATAAGCTTCTGTTCCAGCACCGGGTGAACGAACAGATGTAGCAAACCTATTACTAACACTTAATAAGTTTTCTAAGGCTTTAGCAAGCTTTTGAGTACTTTGTGAAGAAGCATCAAAACCTGTGGTTATTTGATTAGCATTTTTTATAACAGTATCGAAAGCTGTAGCAAAAGTATCCGCAGTAACAGTAAATTTACCAGACCCTATATTAGCTAGAGCATTGTTTAATAACTCTAAAGCTTTAATAGCTTCTGGAGATTTAACACTGATTACATTAAAGAACTCTTGTAATGCTTTTATACTCTCATGTATTTGGCTATTTGCCATAAGTTATCCTTCGATAGCATTTTCTGAAATTAGTATTGAGTTACTTTTGCTATCTTCTTTATTTTTTCCATAAACTCTATCAAGCCAATTATCTAAGTCACTTGAAGTACCATCCCATATTATTTTATCTGTAGGTCTTTTATCTTTAGGTAATTCACTTAGATTATCAACTTGCATTCGCTTTCGTATAACATAAGATATTGTATAAGGTAAGTAATTTATTTCTGTAATTGAACGATCAAAAGGAATTCCTAATCCCTTTGAAACAGTCCATAAAGAAGCTATACCATTACTCCTAGCTATTTTTTTAAAGTTTCGGTGGATATTTCTAAATCAGAATACGCACTAAAAATCTGTTTCTTTATATCCTGTGGTAAATTATCAAACTGTTCATAGTTACCGAAGTAATGTGTTATATACTTATTGTCACGGTATACACTTAGAAATACAGTCATAGACCTAAAAGCATCTAACATAGTAGCTTCACATATTGTATCTATAACAGCCTTCTCATATTTTTTATACAGAATTTCTAAATCTATTTCACCTAAAGTTTTCTTTTCTTTTTCTATAAACTTGGTTGTTTTTTCTTTTAGGATTTCTGCTCGTTTTTTACTCCAATCATCTACTACTTTCTGATATTTTTCATGGGCTTCTAAATCAGCTTTCTCAGAAGGTTCAGTAGGTAAAGGTAAATCAATCTCCTCTGAGACCTGTTTATAAAAAGTTTTAATTTGAGTTGCTAAGATAGCTTCTATATAAATTTCCCTGCTCTCTTCATCATAGGGTAATATATAAGCAAACCTTTCTTCTGAAACTTCTTTTCTAAGATTCTCTCGTAACTCAGCACTCTTTCGTAGAGCAAATACTCTAGCTCTATTTATATCAGCATCCCCAGCTAATCTTATATATAATGTTACTATTGTATCACCTTTACTATTTTTTAAGCTTAGTTTCTTTTTCCACTCAAAAAGTTTAGATATATCAACATCATTTTTTTCAATTGACTCCATTCCATACCTCCTAGTTAAAATTAAATGGGGCTATAAATAAACGTAATAGTCTATATATAGCCCCGTCTTACTACCTTTATGCTATTTTCAAAATTTTATATTATGCTCGTGCACCACTGTAAATAATACATTGAGCATCATTACTCTTATAATTAAATGTTTGTGTAATATTACTATTAACATTAGCCACAAAGCTATCGCCTTGGACAGAAATGTTAGGTATGTAAATTGTTTTCAACACGGTATACGGTGCTTCGACATCACATGGGTCTATCAATTTAATTTCAAGAGAAACGCCTGAAATCGCACAACCTTTACCGATTTCAAATTCAGTATCTCCACCATCAATAGAACCTGTTGTTAGTAATTCTATAAGTTCAGTATCTGTATCTAACACAGTGATCTGACCTTCTACTGTAGGAACTTGAGACTGATAACCAACAATACTTCTATTACCGAGTTCTTTTACAGCTTCTGGTTTTAAGTTACCATTAATTGAAACTGACTGAACTCTCAAAATATCGTTAGCACCTATCAAAATATCTACGTCCTGTCCACGAACAGCAACTGCCTGAACAGAGTCAGAAATATATGACCAGTTATCTCCAGCAGGATTAGCATGATATACAGCTACTGCTTGGCTAACTCTACTGTCCCCTGTAGTAAGGGTTGTACCAGAAACACTATATTCACCAGTAGATGGACCTGCTGACACTTCTGTCAAATAATCACCATCTAAAATAACTGAAAGTAAATAATCACCGTTCTTTAGTTGAATAGGTGTTTCGCTTAATGTAAAACTTGTTGTTCCTGATTCAAAAGTATCTACAACAATATCATTTTTGAACCACCGTCTTTGAGAACCAATAGCTACATACTCTTCTGTAGACTCACCATCAATACTATAGTTGAAAGTGAAATCCCTAATCTGTAGTTTTTTTCCATGACCTGACTTTACATAATCAGTAGCAGTAGCACTTTTGATATAAAATATTGCATCTATTTCACCAAGATTTGCTATATCAACTCCAGCACCTGGATAAGCATCCGGGTCTGTACCAGTCAATGCGGCGAATATCCTAATACCTACATCAAAACCACTGAACGTTACAGTAATTTCTGGAATATCATTTACTGTACCTGCGTGTAGATTATTACCAAGTTCATCAACATCTGTAGAACTAACATTTGCGTCTACATTCAATCGCTGAACCCTAGAAAGGTCTACAGAACCTAGCCGGTTAACAACGGAAAGTTTTACCTCTTTCGATGGAATTGCTAATCTTTTAGCCATTTATTTAGCCTCCTTAACAAGATTCATATTCTGTAGTAAAAGTAAGTTGGGCACGCCAGTAGAGCATATCATTTACATCTGGAAATACTTTTACTAAATGTAACTTTATATTATAAGGTAGAAGAACTCCTATTTTAGTTGGTGAAACTTCGGGAGGAAATCCTTCATCATAATCGTTAACTTCTACCCCTTCTTCAATATTATTTAATAATCTATATCCCATACCATCCCGTTGTGATTTATTTTTGGCAAATATATTTATCGACCAAAACCCAGTTTTAGCACCTATGTTGTTACCCAGCTCAATTTGAAAAGTTGTAATATCTTCCCTTTCTATACTTATTGTCGGCAAAGAAAGAGCTTCCATTGGAAATTCATCCTGAACCGTTAATGAAGTAATATCACTAAATAAATTACTTATCCAATAATACATAGCTAAATCTTGTTTCTTCTCTAAATACATTTATTAATATCTCCTTTTTGTTACAATACCTATACGCTTACCAAACCGTTTACTATCTCGAACAATAAGTTGCATTCTTTTATTTAAATAATCTACTTCCATGACAACATCGTTCATATTAAATTCTGCTAAACTTTTAAGAATTGTATCTAATTCAACCAAGGCATGTTCATATTCTTTACGTAATGTCTCGGTGTATTTATTATCCCCACTAAATTCCTGTGTCCTCGCTAATTCAGTATTGATATATGTATCCATTAATCGCTGGCATTCTATTTCAGATTTTTCTACAAAATTTGTAGGCAAAGCTACAGGATAAGCTGTGCCCTCATACCCGGGCATATTCACAGAACCCTTATCTAAAAAATACCAATATCCTGCCCCACTGTCTAACGCAAGTCTGCTATTAATTATACCAGTATACTTACCAAAATCAATTTTCTTTTTACTAACAAACTTACCTTTACTCTTTTTAGTTTTTATAGCGGGGGCTGGTGCACCTTCTCTAGCAATTTGATAAAGTTTTTTCCAATATTCAGAACGTTGCTCTGGAGTAAATTTATCACCCTTATTCCCATAGTGTACAGCTTCCATCCATTCTTCTGGATAGCCTGCTGTTTTATATGGTTCAACTGTTACAAATACTTTCTTCATACTATACTCTATAGTAAAATCAAAAGTATCTTCTTTCAATAAACAAGATTCTAATCTTCTCTGTAAAGCGTACCATTCGTATTCTTTATTTACAACAATAGCCTCTCTTAAATGCTTATCTAATATCAGAAGAAACTGTGGTAACAGTGTATCAATTGTAGAAATAGCTAAAGATTTAAAATCTTTTTCTGTCTCTTCTGTAACAGCTAAATCATGGTAAGCTAATTCCCACTCCATTTCACTAAGAGTTTCTTGTAAATCAGATACATACCTCTTAGCAGAGGGGGTTAGTCTTTGCCAATTATTCAGCTCTGAAATCAGGTCGTTGAACATTTTCTTTTTCAATATCTCCAAATATTAATCGAATTATCGACCTTGTATAATCATTAAAATAATCTAAAATTAATTTTCTAACTTTAATAAAATCTTCAGAATCTTTATCTATAACATTCTCAACATCATCCAAAAGAAGGGCTTGAAACCTCTTAGTCTTTTTTCTAATGAATGTTATTGTATCTATAGCATCGAGACCATTTATTATAATATTAGTGTCATTGAGCTTAGACATCTTTTTTCCTCTCCTCTAAATTAATTATAATCCTATTTATAGACGGTACCCCTCTATAAATAATATTCTTTTTAGCCATTTCCTTATCATCTACTATAAAAATATCGGATATATCAACGACATTTTTATTTGTATCTGTATACTCAATTTGAACTTTACAATCACCTTCAGCTAATTGTCCCCCCGATACCCAGCCGAGTTCATCTACTTTACCCCAAGTTACATGAGCATTAACTGAATAACCGCTAACAGTTTCAATCCAGTAAGCACCTTCACAGGCAATACAAAAAGGGTCTGTAGATAAATTAGTTGTAGGGTCTAATGTACATAAAGAACAGGCGGATATAGTCGGTACATTTATGGTTATATCTCTACCTATGGCATTCCTTATATCATCAATTACTTGCTTGTAATCCTCCACCCACGTTATGCTCATTTTCTTCTACCTCAACTTTTACTTCTTCCGTTACAGTATTTTCAAAAACTCTTGCCCATCTTTTTGCAATAGTTTTCCATGAGTATTTGGAAGATGTAAATTTTTTATATGATTTTTCTTCCAGTTCTTTTCTGAGGTCTTTATCTGTATAAAGCATTTCCATCCCCTTTGCTACATCAGCAGGATGTACTAAACCTCCAGTAGTATTAATATTATCTTGAATAATCGCCTGTCGTGGCTCAATAAGAACCCCACAATCTCCAAATAATTCTAAACAGGAACTATGTGCTGGAACTATTTGAGCCGCTCTGGTTACTGTATGTTCCATGCTAACTAATCCCCACCCTTCTCCTACAGAAGTATTAATACCTATATCAGTTGCATTATAAATTTTATTTAGTTTCTCTACAGATTTTCGCTGAACACCGTTGGTCAAATCAGTTAAAATAAGACGATTAACTATACCATAGCGTTTAGCTAATTTTGCTACATTTATAGCGGCGTCTGTATTACCTCCATGATAATACATTTTAACATTTAAAGGTTTATCGCTGGAGAATATAGCAAAAGCTTGTAAACTTATATCTATCCTTTTACGTGGTTGATTTCTATTAGCATTTAAAACTATAAAAGAATCCTCAAAATCTTTGGCACCTTTCGGATAAATTTCTCTCTTTACTTCTAATTTATTTTCTAATGGATAAAATATTTTCTTATCAATACCATGTGGCATTATTTCCACAACCATTTTAGGATTTGCTTTTAATACAACATCTTTAGCAAATTCTGTATAAACAAATATCTTATCAACTATATCAAAATTAGTATACCATTCAGGATCATGATCCATTGCATCTATTGGAAAATACACAATTATTTTTGGTATACTTTTATTTTTAAATTCTTTTAATGCAAATGTTTTTTTAATTTCTTTTAGATAAGCATTAATAACCCACGCATCATTTAATAGGAATATAAAGTCATAATCGTCTTGTAACAATAATTCTTTTATTCTATTATAACCATATATATTTCCTTTAGAAAAAGCGGGAAATATTTTATGGGAATACTCATGTGGGTCTCCAAAATAATTAACAGCTAACTGTGCTATTTCAAATTTTGTTTTCGGTAAATTATCTATAATACCGTGCATTACTCTGGAAAATCCCGTAGGCACTACACCATCACCTATAAAAAAACCTTTCAATTTCCTTTCCATCTTTCCTCCTTCTATATGTTGTCTCCATTTTCATACTTATTTTTTAAGTAACCGGGCAACGATCCTTTATAAGGTTGAGCTAATCGTTTAGTTGGTGGTAATAATAAGTTCTCTAATTCATTAGTTAAGTTCTTTAATATTGTACTTTTAGTTCTATACTTTTCAAGATTAGAAAAAGAAATCTCACTATCTTTCCAAGATACTGCATCCCAACTGGAATTCTCTAAAGAGCCTTCTAGTAAAATTATACAAGCCATAATCAATAAAGCTTGTTCATCTTTATGTTCAATTACTGGTGGAGAATCAAATAAAAACAATTCAACAGAAGCTGAATTTCTAGTTACTACATAAGAATCATCTAAAATATATTTATGATTCCACCAGTTGTTTAAAGTTTTTAAAGCTGAGATTAAAGAGGCTCTTATCCATTCATCTAAATAAGAATAACTTTCTGAATTAAGGTCACCCACACGTAATCTTACATATGGGATTAGGTAATCTAAGTCAGAGCTTTCAGGGAACATTTATACCTACCTATTTTAATCTTCGGACTCTGCTTCCTCTTCTTCATCTGACTGAACAAAAGTAAGTCTAGCCTCTATTAAATTAATTATTTTTTCAGACTTTTCTAAGTCACGTGCTTTACTCAATACTCTAAATAAAATGGCGGTAGATGTCATTTTCTTTAATGCGTATTTGATGCTAAAGAATTTACTCATAAGTAATTCTTCTATCTCTTCATCTGTCATTATATTAAAATTCTTTTCTTTTTCTTCTTCTTCCTTTTCAACAGACCTATCGTATTCAATGATATTACCCTTTTCTAAATGGTATCTATTCATTTTTCTAAAGAAAGAATCTTCTGATTCTGACCACACATCAACAACAATTTTATCTAGATTAATTTTGTGTGCAAAGGGATTACCTTTTAAAATTAAATCTTCTGGATTTCCTGTATATGTATTCATTACACGTACATAAATTCGAGGTACGCATACCTTCTTATAAGATTTAAAAGGTAAGCCTACCTGCATTGCAGATACTTCATTTGCTGTTTTATTTACTACCATATACTCCTCCTTTCCTAAGTATAAATGGGGGATAGTTAATCTATCCCCCTACTTTCCTATAAAAATTATGAAGTAGTAACACTCAAAACATAAACGCCCTGAGCATTATCTATAATCATACCAAATTGCTGATAAACTTCTACCATCCACTGTGGGGGTGTAGGATTCATATCAGTCCACTGTTTCCACTTGGCATCACCGTAAGTAATAAACTCACCAGCATTTTCACCAATAACAAGAATCTTATCTGCTGGTAAACTAATAGCATTATAATCATCAGGATTGTCATATACCTGATCTAAGAATAACAGAGGAACACCATAATACTTACCTACCTGACCACGTTCAAGAATTTCCTGAACTTGGGTAGGAATCTCAGTAACATTTGTTCCGTCTGACCAAAAACCTGCAAACTTAGTAATAGGTGTCATAGCGGCTCTAGAGCCAACTACAAGTTTGGCACCGGGTGTAACTAAATTAATTTGGTCAATAGCATCTTCTAAAGCTGTAGCGGTAATTACTCCGCCAACATCTGTATAATTGTCCGGGGCATAAGCTTCGGTCCATACATCTGTAAGTGCTGTAAAAACTTTAGTAAGATAAAAATCTTTCAACTTAGCAAGCATTTCAGATTTAATTTCCTGAACACTTCCTATATCTCCATTTTCAATATCCCACTCATTATAAGTAACTTTTACATCAGCACCGTCAAGAATGTAATTCATTCTTTCAGATGTAGTAACCTCACTAGCTAAGTGCACAGAACCTGGTACTAAAGTTCTAACTTTAATACCTTTTCGTGTTTTCTTAACAAGTGCGTCACCGGGCTTTAAATTTCTTGTGTTGAGCATCATTCCTATAAAGTCTGTAGTAATATGGTCTGGACCTACATACTCAACTATGAGTTCAGCAATAGCATCCCTGTTGCCACTTTCTACAACAGATGCCATAGCTTTTTTCAGTTTTTCATCCATTATAGCTATATCCTCCTTTATAATGTTCTGAATGTCAGGGTAAAGTTTGTAGAATCAAAATATTCCACAGTACCTATAGTACCTGAAGCATCATATTGTAATTTTCCTGAATCGTCCGCACCGTCATCCTCTGTATTACACACAGACAAGTTTGCACCTGGAGTAAGGTCTGCACTATAAACAAAGTTACCAGAAGTAACTGTAAATACACCCCTGTCTAAAGCCAAGGCTAGTTCGCCTGATGGAATAGTCTGAGGAGTACTCATATTGCCCGGATGTGTAACGTAAACATCAGTATTGAAAGGTGTTTGAGCATCTTGATCCCAGCCACCTCTTCGAAGAGCATAAGTATTTGAAGGATATGTAAGTAGTGGAGTTTGCCTATTATCTAAAGCAAATGCAGAAACAAACTTGGCTTTAGCGGCATCAGTAGAGTTTGCAGGTAATTTAATACCGGGCAAATCAGTCCTACTGCCAAAGTCATGGGAAGCACCTGCATTAGTAATAACAACCATTCTCCCTTCAACAATAGCTTCTGTAGCGACTACACCTACTATATCAGTATATTTATTGATTTCCATCTTGGATTACTCCTTATTTATTTTTTTCTTCCCTAAGTAATCTTCCGATTTCTTTAGGGCTTAAAGTATCTTTAGTATTCTTAACAAAGTTTGGAACATTCAGAGAAGCACTGGATTCATTCTTCTTCGCAAACCCAACTAACTCTTGGATGAAAAAGTCAATGGAAGTATCTTCCATAGCCATAAACATATCACGTTTCTCGTCAAAATATTTATCATCCATTTCCAAACCAGCTTCTGAGAACTTATCTTTAATTGATTTAAATTTAAGTGCGTCTGCTTCCCTTGCTTCTGCTTCTGTTTTAAAGGTTTCTAATTCTACAGTTTTTTCTTGTAGTTCTTCAAACTCTTTATTCTTAGCAGTAAGCTCGGCTGTAATTCTTTCAATTTCAGAATCCTTCTCGCCAACTACTTTTTCAAAATCGGCAATAGAAGCTTTGGATTTATTTATATCTTCTTTCAGTGATTCGTACTCCCTTTCTGAAATTTCAACTGTATCCATTTTTTTATTAACCTCCGATTTATTTTTCTGAGCAAGTGCTAATACTGGAGTTCTCCCCTCGTAAGCGGGGACTCCCACAAGTGTTGCCGCATTCATTGAAACACCTCTAAGAATTTGTATTCCACTTTCTGACTCAGATTCTGTATAATTTAATTCCCATGAAATATTTAAATTATCTTTATTATTATAAAGATGTTTAAGTAAGTTAACATCTTCGGGTCTTTCACTAGCCCAAAGAGCAGCTAATCCGATAATCTTATTACCTTCTATAGATAAATTAGTTATAACGCCTATAGGAAAAGCTTCGGCGTGCCCTTCGCTTATCTTACCTGCGGCTACTTTCAGGGGCATATTTATCCCTGAACGAATAACATTATTGAATTCTTCTTTAGGAATCTGCTGTTTATTACCATTAGGCACATCATCTAACAATACAAACTTCATCCAACTAACATTAGGATTAACAGTGATACCAGCTTGCGTATAGTTTTCTCCATTCTCCTTAATTAATTCTAACTGTTCTGACAGAATAATGTTAGTTTTTATAGTATCATTCACCTTTTTCGTCTTTTTCATCTACTTTCTCTCCTTCATTATTATCTGGAACATTGGAATGTGGGACTGGACTAAAAGCTTCCAATCCATTTACTTCTATAAAGTTTTGCTCTTCTAATCGTTTATCCGCTTCCTTTGTCCAGTTATATCCAAGAACTTCTACTAAGGAATCTCTAGAGATATTGCCCTGCTCATATAGTTTTGTAAGCATTTCAAAGAAGTTTGAAAAGTCAGTTAGATTTATAGGTTTAAATCTAAACAAGGGTGCTTTAGAAAATTTATTCATATCTACTATATTATCTATAATATCCTGAATAAAGTACTCTAACTTTTCTCTAATATTATCCATTGTTTTTATTGGAGATAACATTGCATATGAAGCATCAGAAGTGCCTGTCTTTTCTACCTCACCTGTCACAAGTATTCTAGGAAAACCAAATGCGTATAATATATCTTTATTTATACTATCATATTTACTATCACTAAGTAAAGCTTCAACATTTGGATATACCCATTCTATATTAAGTGTATGATTACCAAAAAGTTGAAAAACTCTTTCAACATTTTTATTAGAAGAATCTCTCCATAACATTTGAGTTCGTAAATCCTCTAGTTGCTTTTCATTTTCTTCGACTAATGGAAAATCTTTATCACCTAATTTTACCAATTGAATAGCACTAATAACTCTTGAAGCTATGGAATAATCCATCTTTCTAAGATTTCTTTTATGTTTTAAAGATTCTAACGCTGGATATAAATAAGGTATTGGATATGTTTCACTAGACATTCTACGTCTTTCTATAACAAGTGGGTTATCTAGTAATATTTTGGTTTCCCCATTATTCACCTTTTTAACAAACTCTGGATACATTATTAATAATTGTTCATATAAATCTTTATCAACTTCCCCTGTAGAATACTTACCTTCATTTTTAATAAAGAAAATTATTTCATCTGGTACTTCAACAAAATAACTACTCTTTGAAGATACGAAACTTCTTTTAATAGTTATTGTTGCAGAATCTCTTACCCACATATCTGTAGGTAAAGTTAAAGCAGATTTCTTTTTTATACCATAATCCCTTAACTGTTTTCCTTTAACTGCTGTGTAATGTATCTCCGGAATAACTAAACCAGTTAGTAAGTATTCTAACGCACATTCTTCTATAAATTGTTGAATATCTCTTTTGATAGCTTCGAATGCTCTGAATTCATTTTCCTTCATTCCATTAGAAAAGAATTCCAAATCTGTTATACCAATCTCTATTAACTTATTAACAACAGTTGAAGCTAAAGGGTCTCGTTGATAAAAGAATCTGCATAACTCTAATACTTTTTTATATTTATTTAAATCTTCTACATGGAATTTATCTACATCAGTAGAATCCCAATAGAAACCGCCCCCAGTAAAATCAGTACTAATATCCATAAAGGCGGCTTTAGCCGTTCCTAACTTTATAACACTATCTTTTTCTTTATCTATATTTTTTTCTTTTTCCATTATAACCACCTTGGGGCTAAAAGTTTTCTAGACTTTCTTAATAATACTAATTCATTTGCTTGATGGTAAGCAAGTATTCCACAAAGCATTGCGGCTGTAAAATGATCTTCTCCCTTTTTGCCTCCTTTTGTAGTAAGTGTTTTATATACAACCATTCCTGTTGGACCTTTTGTATAAGTCATTCTTTCAAGTTCTGAAATTAATTCTAAATCCGTTGAAGAATAGACTATCCTATGATTATTGGAATACTCCTGTAAGAGAGAAACAGAGTAGGGTTTTACTTTTTCAGATACTTCGTTACCTTCCGTATCTAATCCTACAGCTATTGAAGCACTGAAATTCACAGGAACTACACGCTTATCATAATTTTTATTTATGTATTCATTATCCGATTGCATATGATGTACTGTAGCTTTTCCTGAACTACCCTCATCAATACCTATTAACATTGGTCTGAATTTACTATCTAAATAATCTATGATTTTTTCTTGAATAGGATAAGATACTTTTGATAGTTTTATTCTGCAATGGATTCTGAACTCTCCACTAGTTGTTTGATTGAAAACAACTATAGCGGTAGGTTCTGTATAACCTAAGTCTATACCTATAAGCGAACCAATACTATCTGAAGGAAGTGATGGAATTAAAGATAACTTACTTGTATACTGAGATAAATCACCTTTTAAAGATACTCCATCTAAATTTGTTTTGTATACTGGATATGTTTGAATTGAAAACAGACGCCTATCAAAAACAGAAAATGTAGGGTTACCATGCCTACCTAAAACTAAATGGATATAATCTTCTCCGTCTTTACCACCATATTGTTTTATATTTCTAACCTCGTCATCCTCAGAATATCTTGGGTTTTCATGTGCACTGATTCTATGTTTAGTAAACTTATCATCTACTTCATCTGCAAAATACAATACATTATTTTCCCTCAATCCTGTAGGAACACCTGATACCATAAGTTTAAAACCTTCTACCCATGTATTCAAAGTAGGTAACAATTCTATCCAAGTACCCCAAGGATAAAATCCGGCTTCATCTAGCATTATCATAGGAGTGTGCATACCAACAACATTTGCACCTGTACCACTTTGACCAGCTATACGACAATCCAGCATAGTTCCATTTAATAATCTAATAGTAAAACTTGAAGAATTAATTCCTTTCTTTGGATTAATAAAGTTCTTTAAAAAAGAATTTCCTCTTAGTTTCTGGGTAAGTAAATTAAATACTGGCTCTAAGTGTACTCTATTAGGTACTGTATATGCAATATACTCTGTTCCATATACTCTATTTATTAGTACCCATAGAATAATTTCTGAAATACTTTGCGTTTTACCGACAGCACGTCCACAACATAGTGCTACATAAGAATTAAAATCACATATAAATTCTCTCTGATATAGAGTTAATTCCCAGTCCTGTCTCTCATTATCTATATTATTTTCAAACTCTGCAAACATCAGAGGATGTTGTATAACTTCTAGTATAGCCATTTCCTCGTAGGAAAGTTTTTCTACAATAGCCATGTTAGAACTCCGGAACCGCTTCTATATTTTTCATCCCATTCTCTACTAATTCGGGATAAGTTAAAATGACCTTTTCATCACACCTATCACAATAAAACCAAAACTTATTCTTAGAAGATTCTGGATATAGTACCCAAACACTTCCAATAAACATTTTGCATTTAGGGCAGAAAACTCTAGCGTATCTAGATTCATAAAATTGTTTAGCTCTATCTTTTAAATTATCTATGTAAGCAAGTACTGATTCTTCTCTGTCACCTTTTCGTATACGTCTAGTTATTTTTAAATCTTCCTGCATTTTAGAAATATCAGCTCTAAGATTATTCATTATACTTGAAACTTTTCTAATCTGTTCAATTTCATTAGATTCGCTGTTACCCATCATATCTCTTTGTAGCCGATAAGTATACTGTTCATAATCTTCTAAGGCAATCATTGAACGAATCAATGAATCTAAAGTACCCATATCATTTACTTTCAAATCATCTATATCATAATCTTCACTAAAACTTTTTAATCTTTCTTGTACCCTTGTTTCAAACTCTTTACTTTTTAAACTTTTATCTTCAATCTTTCTATAAATAATATCAAACTCTTCGTCAGATAGCTCTTGATACTGTCTTAAATTCCTTACACTCTCCTTACTCTTAGCCATGTCTGCACCTCCAGTAATTAATTATATGGGGTTCTAACCACCTTGTTTGAATATTTATTTCAGATGGTAAATCTAATCCAGAAGTTAATGGATAAACATTCCCATTGTAAGGCAAAGAGTAAGTTTCTTTCCCAGGCAATCCTCCCCACTTACCTATATAATAATTCTTATTCATTTCAAAATACTGTGGATCAGAACCGCCAGAACCTTCATGTATAGTTCTACTCCAAAAATGGAAATAGTAAGCATTTTTTAATTTACAAGCATACTTACTAAGTCCTTTTAAATATCCCCTAAAAGCATAATCGTTATCTTCAAAATAGGCTGGATAGAAATTTGTATCTATATAACCTATTGTTTCAAATACCTTTTTAGAAACCAAACCCATATTATGAACGTCTATTATATCAAACTTACCTACTAAGATTTCTTCTGAATAACCTTTAAATAATTCCCAAGGCTTTTTCTCTAAATTTTTTATTATATATTTATTAGTATTGATGTTTGATTTTATTTGCGGATAATATTCTAATAATTTTTTTATACTCAATTCACTTGCTGTTACCCAATGATAACCTAAATCAGCTTGTTTTATTAATGAGTCTATACTATAAGGATAAGCTATAATATCATTTCCTATAATAATAAGATATTCATAATTATTATTTATAAAAGCATAATCATACAGATCATTCAAAGATGCAGGAAATCCTTTGTTCTCAGAATGTCTTATACTTCTGATATTATTCTTATCTACCCACTTTTTAGTTGGTGTGTCTGTAGGCTTGCCATCAACTATTAAAAAATCAAATGCCGATTTTGTTGTATTTTTTATAGATTCATAAGCCAATTTACTATAAGTTAAATTACCATAAGTAACCATGCCTATTAATGTTTTCGCCAAATTTCAATTTCCTCCTCCATCCTGTTAACAATTCTATTTACATCTGTTACATTACTCCAAGTTTTCCTAGCATTTGTTTTAATATTGTATAGTAAATTAGAACCTTCCAAAGTTCTGCAAAAAGATAAGAAGAAAAAATCTTCCCTATTATAGTTATCTTTTACCTGAGTAAAAACGTAAGGTCCAGAACTTCTACCTATAACACCATTACAGTATGTACTTAAATAACTTATCTCATTTAAGTCTTTATTATTTGGTGCTTTTATTATATCTTCTGTATAAACAACATTATCTAACAATAGTGTGCTAAACTTTTGAGTAAGTATAAATACAATATCTGGATATTTTTTAGCTATTGAATATATAGGTTTATCAAAATTAAAATTAACTGCTTGATCTGAACTAGCAAACCCGTTGCTTACCAAAATCTTTTTTCTAGGTTCATTATCTACAAACTTATCTATATTATCCAGTAACTTATTATCCAAAAGTAAATAGTTTATTGTTGGTGTATAGTGATAAATATCTTTATCAAACCATCTACCATATCCAATATTTTCAAAAATATCATTAAACATATCTTTAAATTTAAAGAGAGCACATCCTATCCCTGGCAAAACATATTTTGATTCTAAACCTATCCATGTATTTATATATAGATTATTATTAATAATATCAAAATGTTTTCCAAAAGGACATGTCTTACTAACCTTCTCATAATATAAATTAGGGACATCTTGCAAAAGTAATTTTCCGTGCGGATGTTGATATATAACTTTATCAACATTCACAACACGCATAGTATCTGAAACAAACTGTTTAGAGTTGAAGATGTCCCCATTACCATAAATATTAAAAAATATTAGATTTTTAAATTTTAACATTTTTAGAAAATTCTTCCACAACTTCGGCAATATATTCTTGCTGACTATATGTTAATTCTGGATAGCTTGGAAGAATTATTACCTCCTTGTTTAGTAGTTTAGCAGAATCTTCTTTGCCTTTAAACTTTTCTTGCAAATGTTTATGATAAGATACAGGGTAAAATAAAGGTCGAGTTTCTATATTCCTATCTTTAAAAAATCTATACGCATCATCATAATTAGAGTTTCCTCTAATTCTAATTCCAAACATCCAGTTAGAATGTTTAGTATTTACAACTTCTATTTGAAATCTAACTTTAGGATTCTTTCTTAATAATTTTCTATACCGACTAAATACTATATCCTTCTTATGAGCTATCTCTGGATAATCTTCTATTTGAGCATATAACATAGAAGCACTAACATTATTCAATCTATAATTATATCCGAGTTCATCATGTATAAATTTTTTTTCTGTTTGACCTTGACCAAATATCTTTCGAGCATAGTCATAAATTTCTTTATACTTAGTTACAAAAGCACCGCCTTCTCCACAAGTTATATTTTTATTTCCAAAAAAAGAAAATGTGGAAAATACAGACTCTGTCCCAGCATGGTTAGAATTATAATAACCACCAAAAGCTTCGCAAGCATCTTCGAAAATAATTTTATCTGGAAACATTTCTTTTAGCCTATAAACATTTATAACATTACCTAAATTATGTGTTACATAGATAGCGTCAAATTCTTTTTGTTTTTCTAATAAATGTCTAGTGCTCATATTCCAAGAACTTAGGCTTGCATCTATAGGAACAAACTCGTAATCAAAATTATCATACAATAATGAATTCCATACAGACACATAAACATTATTAGGAACAGCTATACGCTTTACTTGCGGATAAAATTTATGTAAACACTTAATCATTAAATGATTAGCTACTGTACCATTACTTGTAAGTAAAACATAATCACTATCTATAAATCGTTTTAGTTTATCCGTAGCAAAATCTACATACATACCATTAGAAGAAATCCAACCACTCCTAATTGCACTTTCACCAAACTTAATTAGCCTTTCCGTTATATAGGGTTTATATACGGGTATCATAATGTAGCTACTACTATATCATCTTTGGCTAAATTACTATTTTCGTAAATAATAGAATATTCAGGATTGATAACTTTTAACATTCTTATAATTCTATGTTCTGTTACATTTTTCCATTCATTTATACTACCCATTAAACTTCTATTATTGACTAAAATAGTATGTATATTTAATTTATGACTACGAATAATATCTAACTCATTTACTAAAGGCATTGTAGCAATTCCCTTCTTTTTATTTAAGGCTGGGAAAGTATAACTATCTAACCAAAATGTAACTGGTACATCAATATTATCTATAAGTTTTTCTAATACCTCTAAAGAATCTCCGTAGTAAAGTTTTACTTTTGTATTATTAGAGAATTTCTTTTTGGCTTTTGTATAATAAGGTTTATAAACTTCTATTGAATATATTTTTGAAAAACTTTTACAACCCAAAGCAGTTGCTACACCACCACCTAAGTAAGTTCCCGTTTCTACAAAAATACTATTCGGATATTTATTCAAAACACTAACAGGTAAACTCATTGAATTATTCTCCATTCTAATTATCCTTCCTTGTGGCTGTCATATTATAGTGTAAGGGTTGTGGTTTTACAGTTGAGCAGTCATAATAAATTGTATCAAATTTAATATTGTAAAAATCTTTTTCAAACATGGCTCTCAATCCCATTTCAGAGAATCGCCAAAAATCAGGAAAGGGTTGATGTAGCCTAAAATAAAATGGAGTGGATAAATATAACCTACCTTCCGGTTTTATTAAGTAAGCTAAAATCTCAGGCACTTCAAACGCACGTTTAACATGCTCTATCACATCTAAAATTAAAACAGTATCAAATTCTTCTAAGTTAAAGGCTTTATAAGCTTCCTCTATTCCTATATTATAATCTACGTCTGCTTTTTCATAAGGGTCTATAGAAGTATATACGCACCCTTTTTGTTCTATTGTTTCTTGTGTATTTACATAAAAACATTTTATAGGAACAAACTCATAAACCATTGGACCTACTTCTAAAACATTTCCTGTTACTTCTTCGAAAATAGTTTTCGTAATAAAGTCATAAATGTGTTTTCGTATATCAACGGTAGGTACATCTATTGGTTTCTCTCCTAATTTATTTTCGGCTATTTCCATCCTCTCCTCCTAATATGACTTATGTTTTTGTTGTACAATTTTATTAACTTCTACAACCCTTTCGGCGGCTTGCTTTAGAAACTCTAACATTTTGAAATCTATCTCATCTATTAAATCATTTCTTTGCAAGTTTAAATCAATTCCTTTTTTAAATTGTTTGTATAATTCTTCCATACCTTCATCATTATAATATCTATTTTTAAATTCTTCAAATGACATATGTCTTATTTTATAAAACATTTCTTGAGCGTTCCACATTTTTAAATTTACTATAGATAATTTATCAACAAGGCTTCCAAGTGTATCACTCATGCTTTTCTCCTAACTAATTCATCTAATTTTTCTAAATCCTCATAAGGATTACAGCTTCTATCATCTACCCAATAATCATAATGTACTTTACCCATCATAAGTATATGGTAATTAACATTGTTATCCTTTAGCCATTTAGCTGTCATTTCATATTCTTGCCAACCTCTAGCTGTATATATTATAATTGTATCTCCCCTATTATAAAGTCGATTAATATAACTTATAATAGTATAAACAGGTAAAGCTAAACTTCTTTCAAATGTCGGTTTTTCAGTACATATTGTACCATCTAAATCGAATACAAACTTCATGCTGTTAACCTAAAAACATGATCCCTACTAGAGCGAACTAATTTAAATCCTTCATGTGCTTCTAAATTTTTTACTGGTTTATTTTCTATATTCTTTTTAAAATTATTTTCTAAGTATGTTATAAAGTCTAAACCGCATTGAATACTAAATGTACTTCCACCACCAAATCTAGAATTTATTTCTATAAGATAAGGCTTATTATCTTTAACAATAAATTGAAAATTGCAAGGACCGGTTACACCAAAAGTTTCTCCTACTATTTTAGTAAGATAAATAAGTTGTGGATTATGTACTGATTTACTTATAATAACTTCACCATAACCAATTCTATCTCTAGTCCTTACAACACAGTCTATAAACTTTTTAGAAATACAATCAAAGTAAGCATCTACAGAATATTCTTCTCCGTCTACATACTTTTGAAATACATAACCATTTTTTTTCACAGTTTCATATTCTGAATATGTAAGCTTTTTTATCCCTAAAGAGGAATGACCATTAATAGGTTTCTTTATAACTTTCTCACCACTCTCAACCGAAGGGTAAATATAATCAAAATTTTCTTTCATAGCTTGTTCAAAAACTAATTTGTCATAAGACATTTCAGCCACAGTAAAAGTTTTAATAGGAAATTTACTTAACATATATTCATCATTAAAAAACTCCAAACTGTATAACCAACTAGCACTATCCATCAAAGGCACAACTAAATCAATATTATTGTTATCTACTAGAAAGCGTATGGTTGAATTAAACTTTATACTATTTTTAAATTCAAATTCAATTCCTTGATACATTACAATAGAATTTCTAGGTAGTTTCATTAGTGGGGAAAATCTAGGTTCTAATTCAGTAGCGTAGATTCTCCAACCATTAACAATAAAATGTAAAGCTAATTCATATCTCCTACCACCACCTAAAAATAAAACTGATTTATTTAAATCTATAAGGTCATCTTTTTTAAACATTTCCTCTCCTTACCTATTAATAGTAACATATTAAATAGAAGGGTATATAATACACTACAACAACAATTATATAAACAATTCCAAATATAGATGTGTATATAAATTTATCAAAAGTTCCCAAATCATCTTTCAGCTTCATAATTTTCCACATCCAACGAAGAAAATTAATAGACATAGTAATAAAAAATAAAAACATAATTATTGCTAACAGCAGTCTTATATAGAGCATGTACTCCACCCACAGCTAAGACAAGTTAAACATCTACCATTTCTTAAAGTTATAGCACCACAAATAGGGCAGTGGATATAAGCTTTATCATCTGACTCTAAAGTTTTTTGTTCAATACTCTTAGAATTACTTCCAAAAGTTTCTAGTTTTTTTTGATTTTCTATTAGTAATTCGTTATTATTTAACATTTTTTCTCCTTTTTCTTTTACTATCATCTTTAATATTATACCACAAATCTGTAGTATCTTGTAATATTTTATGTAATTCTTCTTTATTTTGTATCTTTTTAAAACATTCTTTATGGAAAAAGATATTCCGATAAGGAATATCTATACCATACATATAATAATCGTCTGCTAAAAATATTGGTTTACCACAATAAGGGCATCTATTTTTTCTCAATAGCGTTCTCCACTTCTGTTACCTTTAGCATATGAGAATAATCTTTTCATAAAGTTTTCAGATAACAAACCTTTACTACCTGTCATAAGAAAATTAAGAAGCCTATTCAAATCACTTCTCGCCATAGGTACATAAATAATATCGTGTTCCTCTACATGCTTATTTCTCTCAACAATTGTTTTAAATTTTTTACCACAATAGTAACATTTATAATCCATTTCTTACCATCCTTCCCAAAGCTTCGTGTAATGAATAGGGTACATATTTATTATTTGTATCTACTCCAACATCTAAACGGTTATGCCTAGATGTTGATTTCCCATGAGTATGCCCATGAAAATGTAAATGTCCTCTAAAAGAACCAGCCCAACTTTCTAAGGGAAAATGCGACAACACAATATTAATACCCGTTACTTTTATTTTATATATTGGTTCTAAAAATTCAATTTTATCTTTTAGTAATTTATGTTTTATAAAATGCTTTGCCCAATAGTCATGTTGTAAAGGTGAATAAATAAAATAAATAAAACCATTTAATTCATTAATAATATTATAAACCATCTTCCAATTACCAAATGAAAAATCCCCTAATTGATATACTATATCTTTTTCACTCACAACACTATTCCAAGAATTGATTAATGCAGTATTCATTTCTTGTTTAGAACTAAAATCACGATTACAATAATTTATAATTTTAGTGTGATTAAAGTGTTGGTCTGCTGTAAAAAAATATTCCATTATATGTCTACCTCCAAACCTATGGTTTCTTTTATTTTTTCGCAATAATCCTTGTTCAATTCATAGCCAATAAAATCTCTATTGGTTTCTTTACAAACTACACCAACAGTACCTGAACCTGCAAAGGGGTCTAACACTAAGTCTCCTTCATCAGTATAAGTCATAATAAAAAATTCAACTAACTTCTTAGGGAAAGTAGCTGGGTGCCACTTATTTGGACTATAAGCATTTATAATATTATCCACATGAATTACATTTGATGGGTAAGCTTTTGTTTTCCCTTTAAAGTTTTCAAATCTAGGTTGTATCATACCACTATTATTATTTGATGCACCTGAATATTTATTTTTAATTCTTCTATAAGTAGCTTCTTTCAAAGGTACCATAACCCTTTCGGGGTGCATTTTAATTCTATGATACTTTGCAAAATGATAAATAGGTTCCCAGCCATTTTTAAACCTAGTATAAGGTTTGCCCGGAAAACCATTCTTAGTCCAAACCAAAGTATCTACCTCATTCAAATCAGTTTCAGTACATAATCTATAAACTAATTCTTTTACATAAGTGCTTTTGTATTTTGTCTTTTTAACTGTATGCTCTTTTATATTCAAAAAGAAAGAACCTGTAGGTTTTAAAACTCTACTTATCTCTCTAGCAATAGGTAGAAACCAAGATACATATTCAGTAGAATCTATACCACCATAAGTATCCTTTCTCTGTTGAGCATAAGGTGGTGATGTAAATACCATATCAATAGTATTATCCTCTAAACTTTCCAAGCCTTTTAAACAATCGATATTATAAATCATCTGTCTCCTTCCCAAAAAAATCCTTCTATATGGTCACTACTAAAAACATCATCTATATCGCATTCTTCTGCAACAATGTCTATAAGAGTCTGTAACTCATATAAATCTAAAGGATTAATTGTATTTTTAAATTCCATGTTATCATTTATAAGTTGAGTTAATAAATCTAAATTATTAATAATAGCACTAGCTAAAAATATTCTTTCGTCATCTTGACTTTCTTCTAACTGGTTTACAATTTCTAAAAGCGTCGCTCTTAGCATATCATATGTGTTCATTTTTGCCTACTCCTTTTATTTTTTATTAAAGATAATCCATAATAATTTGTCATAACTTTTTAGTTGCATCAGCATAAGCTTCAAATTTAAAATACACTTCTGCTTTCGTTATATAAATGTGCATCGTAATTTTATAATATTATACCACTGCTTTTTATTATTGTCAAATACCAATTTTTAAATTAATCTTACATTTTTCTTAAAATGTGGTATAATTAATTATAGATAGAATAAATAAAAAAAATAAATACTTGACATTTAAAAATAAATATGGTATAATTGTGTCGCCAAATACTGCGAAATAAAAACAATCTAATTAAAAAACGAATTAAAAAAAAATTAGATAAAAAAAATTAAATAAAAAAAACAATTAAATATTAAAATAAAAATAAATAAAAACAAAGTATTTAACCTTGTATTTATATTATAGCACACTAATAAAAAAATTGAAAGGAGTTTTATGAATTTATTTAAAATCGAAACACTTAGTGATATTGCTAATTTTCAAAAAGATTTATCTACTACGGAATATATTATTTTAGATATTGAAACTAACGGATTAGATTGCTTTTCTAATGATTTGCTTTTAATACAATTAAAATTAAATGATAATTATTATTATGTTGAATATCAATTTGCTGATAAAAAATTGGTTTATTATCTATTAGATTTAATTGATGCTTCTGGTAAAAAGGTTATCGGATTTAATATTAAATTTGATATGAAATTTATATTAAGTAAATTAAATATTCTGCTAAGGAATGTTATTTGTATTATGTATACAGAAGTTATTTTAGAAAATGGTATAGGTAAAAGATTTTATTCACTACCTGAAATTGTTTCTAAGTATCTTGACATAGAAATGTCAAAGGATGTTAGAAATGATTTTATAGATTTTCCTAAAGAATCTCATATAAGTCAGCAAATGATTGAATATGGTTTAACAGATGTTTCTTATTTAGATGAAATATTTAAAAAGCAATCTGAATTTATCCATAAAGATAGATTAGAAGAAGTATTAGATTTAGAAATGAAACTACTACCTGTAGTTTGTAGTATGGAAAATGAAGGTATTTCTTTAAATAAAGATTTATGGTCAGAGTTAGCTAATAATGCTAAAAAAGAATATGCTTCTTTAGAGAAAAAAATAAAGGAAAATATTTTATTATCTTATATAGATACATTGGATAAGGATTTATCTATAACAGAAATTTGTGATAATCTTAAAATAAGAATAACTACTAAACGAGAAAAAACAGCTTTAGATTTAGTAAAAGATTATGATAATAAAAAAGAAATTGTATTAGAAAAATTTAATTTAAATTCTAATGCTCAATTAAAAAATTTATTAAATCTTGTAGGAGTACCTGTAAAGGATGTATCTGAAAAAACATTAAAGAAACTTATAAATCAATTTAGTTTTCTTGAAGATATTATTTCTTACAAGGATAAAGCAAAAGCTATATCATCTTTTGGTGAAGGTTTCTTTGATTATATTCACCCAAAGACTGGAAAGATTCATGCTACAGCTAATCAACTAATGGCTCAAACAGGAAGATTTTCTTATAGTAATCCTAACCTTCAACAGATAAAACATGATAGTAAATATCGTGAAGCTTTTTATGTAGAAGATGGTTATAAGATAATCGCCGCAGATTATTCTCAACAAGAATTGAGATTGTTTGCCTCACTAACTAGAGAGCCAAAACTTATTGAAGCTTTTGTTAAAGGTATTGATCCACATTCTATGACAGCTTCTATTGTCTTTGAAAAGGATATTGCTGAAATAACTCCAGATGAACGTTCTATAGGAAAGGCAGTTAATTTTGCTATTATCTATGGTACAACATCTATGGGAATGGCATATAATTTTTCTATCCCTTTGAAAGATGCTGAGAAATTTTTAAATAAATTTTGGTTAGGTTATAACATAGCAGGATATTTTGTTACAGAAGTTAAGAATAAAATTATTCAAAATTATTATACTAGAACTCCAATAGGAAGAATAAGAAGATTTGAACAACAAGTTATATTTAAAGATAGAGGAGATTATTATAGACATACAGAAGCAGTTAAACGAAAAGGTTTTAATACAATAGTCCAAGGATGTGGTGCAGATATTGTAAAGTATGCTCTAGTAAATATGTTTAATAACAATCCTTTTGGAGACAAGTTTAAAATTATACTTACAGTACATGATGAAATTTTGGTAAAAGTTTCTGATGATATTGTAGAACCCGCTAAAGATTTTGTGATTAAAATTATGGAAGATGTGGAACAAATATTTTTAGGAGAAATTCCAGCAAAGGTAGATGGTAAAGTTTCTACATACTGGAAACATTAAAGGAGGAAAAATGGAAGATGGAATACTTGAACTATTGGCTATATTAAAAAGCATTGTTGAGAATGAATTTCCTAAGTTGTGGGAGATTTGCCAAATGCAAATACAATCAGAAATAAATGTCTGTCTCGGGTGGATAGGTTTTCTTGTTTTAGTTATTTTATTGTTAAGTGTGGTATTTGACCTCGATAATAAACTGTGGGAGACAGGCGTGGTAGCCTTTTTATGTGCATTAATTATATTTATTTCATTAATAGTTTTACCATTTTTATTTGAAAAGTATATACTTTTATCTAGTAACCCTGAATACTATGCTTTATTAAGATTATCTGGTATATTAGGTTTGGGGCAATAACTTATGGAACAATTTAAAAAATTTATGCAATCAGATTTTGATGAATTAATTACAGATAAAGTAGAGGATGTAGAAGTAATCCCAACAGGTTCGTATAGTTTAGACATATCTATAGGACCGGGAGGTATTCCTAAAGGTAAATTTTCTCTTGTATATGGACCCGAATCTAGTGCAAAAACAACACTATCATTAGGGATATGTAGAGAAGCTCTGAAGCAAGGTGATAGTGTTCTGTTTATAGATGTTGAGAATCAGCTTGATTTAAAATATTCTAAAGATATTATAGGGGCAAGTTTTGATGAGAATAAATTTATTTTAGTACAACCAGAATTAGCTGAGGACGCTTTTAAAATAGCTGAACGTGGTATTGAATCGGGAGAATTTGGTTTGGTAGTAATGGATTCTATCGCCGCCCTAGCACCTGAGAAGGAAAAGAAAGATGATTTTGAGGACGCAAATGTTGGACTTATTTCGAGAATGCTTGGGAAATTTTTTAGGCGACAGGCTTATCCAGTCAGAAAGAACAATGTCGCTGTGCTATTTACAAATCAAGTAAGAGATACTATTGGAAGTTATGTTTCAACATACAGTGTGCCCGGAGGACATGCACTTAAACATTATTGTTCTTTGATTGTAATGTTATCTAAAGGAGTTAAGATTGAAGTAAAGAAAAATATTATAGGATTGAATGTAAAATTTAGTGTAAAGAAAAATAAGATAGGTGGTATACCTTTTGCAGGTTTTACAATTCCAGTAATGTTTGGAATGGGAGTAGATAGTTATCTCGACCTCTTGACATTTGCTTCACAATTAGATATAATATCTCGTAGAGGTTCATTCTATTATTATGGTGATGCTAAGTTAGGTCAGGGAAGTTTTGATGCCAGTAAAACACTTATGGAAAATAAAGAAATACTTGACGAAATACTAAAAGAGTGTTATAATATGGTAAATCCTGAGTTAGCTATGAGGAAAGAAAACGAAGAATAATTTTAAGAAAGGAGAAATTTTATGGATAGAAGTTTAGGTATGGAAAGGTTATACTCATTAGGTAATTATAAAAATATTAAATTTTCTAGCTACATTAATGACTTACCAGAAGATATAATGTTAGAACCCTCTGTTGTAGGAAAGCTAAGATTTATGCAGATGTTAGAAATCGAACTCTCATATAGAAAATATATACAGCTTTCAAAAGAAGTTTTTAATAAACTAGAGGAAGGTGAAATAATTGAAAAGCTAGAAGAAGTTATGGATAGTAAATTATCTGAATTAAAAAGTTTATTAGCTAAAGTAGAACCACCAGTAGAGTTAAAAGCAGATGTAACTTTGGAGGAATAAATGATAGACTCTAGCAGTCTGGTGGTACCATTCGAAGTTTTTATAGCAGTTATTTTAGGTAGTATTATTAATTTTTTATTTATTGTATTACTACGATACTTAGTCAAAAATAATAAAATATAAGGAGATAAAAAAATATGTTTGCCGATACTGGATTAAAAGATGGTGATAAAGCTCGACCGAAAATTCATTATTTACATACGACACCCGGACATCATATTATCCGAATTCTTTCCGAAAAAGCACATAGAGTTGATATGCACTGGGTAAATGGAACTTCTGTACAATGCTTGGGAGAGGAGTGTCCACTGTGTGAAAATAATAAAATTATTAGAACAGAAAATCCTGATACCTTTAGAGAAATTTCTGGATATATTCCTTACAGAAAAACTTTTTATATAAACATCTATGATAGAACACCTGTGAAAATTTGCCCTAATTGTGGGTATGAAAATACTAAAGTTGAGGGTGGGGCTTTTCCAGCGGTATGTGATAAATGTCAAACACTTATTGCTAGTATAGAAGCACATCAATCAAATAGTATAAAGGTTTTAGTTAAAGGTGTTTCTGTGTTTGACCAGTTTAATGCTTTATATGCTTCTGTATTAGATGAATCTGGAGAACCCGTTTCTCTAAATAAATACGATATTGATTTATATGTACAAGGTGTAGGAAGGAATACTAAAATTACTGCAATACCTAGAACGGATAAAATGGATGTAATTGAATATAAAGAAGAAGATTTATATGATTTAGAAAACATACCATTGAAACTTTCTGCGGATGAAATTTTACAGTTACAGAGAAAAGTTTCTTTGCAAGATATTTTCGCCGCTCGTAGGGCTAAAGAAACTTCGGATGCAGTAATTACAGATGTAGGAGAACAATTAGAGCTTATACCGAAAGATGTTAAAGAAGAACTTAATGATAGAATAAATAAATTCTTTTAAAGTTAAATGGGTAGTAGAGTTAAGTAAACCGATTTCCTACGGGTTTTTATTGTGGGTTCAAATCCCACCTACCCATTTTATAAAATAAATAAAAGGAGGAAAATGAATACAAAATATATACTACATTTATCCGGAGGAAAAGATTCTACAGCTTTACTAATCTACATATTAGAAAATAATTTGCCTTTGGATGAGATCATATTTTGCGATACAACCAAAGAATTTCCTGATATGTATAACCATTTGGATCAAATTGAAAAATCTTTGAATGTTTCAATAACAAGACTCAAAGAAAAATCATTTGATTATTGGTTTTATCAGCATAAAAAAACTAAGGGGAAGAATAAAGGAGAGTACGGATATGGATGGCCGTTCATGGGATTGCGGTGGTGTACAAAACAGTTAAAACAATGGGTTGCAAATAAATATATAAAATCTTTAGATGTTCCAAATATTCAATATCTTGGGATAGCTTATAATGAAAAACAAAGAGCTGAAAAATTTATTAAATTAAACTATTCTTTTCCCCTAATAACTGGGAAAATATCCGAAGATGAATGTCTTAGAAAGGCATATTCATATGGGTTTACTTGGAATGGGTTATATGAAAAAATTCCAAGAGTTGGTTGTTATTTATGTCCATTAAGAAAATTATCAGGACTAGAAATAATCTACAATGAATTTCCTGAATTGTGGGAAGATATAAGGTTTCTGGATAGCAAGACATCCAGACCATTTAAATTAGGGTATACTTTGCAGGAAATTGAAAAGAAATTTTCTTAAATACTCTTGTATATTTGTAAATAGTATGGTATATTTTATAAAATAAATGAAAGGAGGAAAAAATGGACAAACCAAAAATAACAGACTTTATTCCAGAGTTGGTTGAAGCCTTAGAGAAAGAACTCACTGAAGCTGAAAAGAGGTGGGGTGATACTTGGCTAAATAGAACTAGAAAAGGTCAAGAAGGAAGAGACGAAAAAAGATTTCAAGACTACTTTGACCAGTTTAAATATAATGGAATACCAGTACCTTGGTTATCAATTATAGGCAATTCTTTTATTTGTTGGATAAGAGATAATCACCCAGAATATTTTCCAGATTATAAAGAGGATTAGTGGATAATTTAAATAAAGGTTTGATAGATGTTTATTTAGAAAAATTAAATAATTCAGAAGGTAGTTATGGTAAAATATTAGCTCAATTTTATTGGGAATTATTTAATATAAGACCCAATAGAAATGACATTGTTAGATTCAATCAGTTAGTTAAATTATATGGTGCTAAACGAGTGATATTTGTTTTACAAAGTTTATATGGTCAGGATAATTTAAATACAGATAATCTATACGGACTTATTCGATATAAATGTAGTAGAGATTTATTTGCTAAAGCTAATACAGTTGTATCAGAATCATTGATGTCAGATATACAAAAAGTTAAAGAACAATTATACGGAGGTGCTGATGGATAATCTGTTTTCAACAGATTCAGAAAATTTTGTTTTGGGAATTTTAATTAAGAATCCTGATTTAGTTTATAAAATAAAAAACTTAGAACCCTTTATGTTTTCTTCACAGCAAAATTCTTTAATATATTCTACTATTAAGGATATGAGAGATAAAGGTTTAGTGCCAGAAGTTGATTTAGTATTACAGCATTTAGAAAATAGTGGTAACTTAGAAAATGCAGGTGGCTCAGAATATATAAAATATTTGCATGGGTTAGATGGTATTAGTAGTAATCTACACGAATATGAAAGATATGTTGTCCAAAGTTACAAGACACGTGCACTATTAAATATATTAGGTAAATATAATACAGATATTATAGTAAAATCTAATATAGAAAAAACTTTAAATAATTTAAAGAATAATATAGAAAAAATTTCTACTACAGCGTTTGGTGATGATACTGTTTACTTAGGAGATTTTTTACCAGAATCTTGGAAAGAGATTGTAGAAAGGGCAGAGAATCCGGGCATTCGTGGAAAGACATTTGGGTTCTCTAACTTAGATATTATAACAGGTGGTATCAGCCCGGGAGACGTTAATCTTATAGCGGGTAGACCGTCTATGGGTAAGTCAGCTTTTATATGCAATACAATTTTACAGGGTGCTAAACAAGGGAATAGGGCTTTGATATTTTCTTTGGAAATGAATAAACAAACCCTTGTAGAAAGAATGGTTGCTATAGAGACTGGAATATCTTTATCTAACATTCGTTTAGGAAATATTAAACAAGAGGAGTTAGATAAAATATCAGAAGCTATTAATAATCTAAAAGATTTACCTATTTATATAGACGCAAATTATTTTGCTGATTTAGATTATTGGGAGAACACAATTAGAAAGTATAAAAATATTTATGGTGTAGATGTTGTATATACAGATTATTTACAATTACTTGCCGAAAGGAATTCAGATGCTACGCAGGAACTTGGAAGAATTTCTCGTAGAGCTAAAATGTTAGCAAACGATTTAGAGTTAGGACAAATTCTATTATCCCAATTAAATCGTGAAGTAGAAAGAAGAGACGATAAACGTCCTATCTTATCTGACTTACGACAATCAGGTAATCTTGAAGAAGATGCTGATTTAGTAGCTTTTGTTTATAGGGATGAAGTCTATAATAGTACTACTAAAGATAGAGGAATAATGGAGTTTATTATAAGAAAGCATAGAAATGGTAGGACTGGTACAATCTTTTTTAAGTTTGACCAAGAGATAACAAAGATTACAGACATATAGGGAAGGAGGTTGCTTATGGTAAATGCTAAAAGAAAGGGTAGTGCATGGGAAAGGGAAGCTGTAAAGATTTTAAATAATGCCTTTGGCGAAAGATTTAAAAGAGTTCCGGGTTCTGGTGCATTGGGTACAATGCTACACGAATCTATTTTAGTTAGTGATGTAAAAGGTAAATTTAATTTCTTACCAAGACCCATTCGTATAGAATGTAAAGTGGGCTATGGTGGAAGTAAACAGATGACAATAAAAAAAGAATGGTTAGATAAAGTAAAAGAAGAAGCCGATTCTGCATATTCTTTTTCAATGCTAATGGGTAAGTTTAGTGGTGCTAGAGAAGGCACTAAACATTTTGTTGTTATTGACTTAAATACTTTTATTGATATAATGAAGATAGCCGAAAAACAGAAAGCCATTTTAGATGAGGTATACGATGGAAAAGAAAATTGATTGGGATTCTCTTTTAACTTTTTATAAAGAAAAGCTAAATGTTCCTGAATACATTGTTTTTTTATTAAGTGATTATAATATTTTAACAATGTGTTGCACTGGTTTTTCTAATGAACTTATCTCTGAATTCTTAGATGTGGATGAATCTTCTGTAAAAGGTGTATTAGTTGAACATTTTGATTTCAATGGTTGGAAATTGAACCTTGACAAAAATCCTTTATTGGTGTATAATAATACTATTACAGAGATTGAGGATAATTTTTCTACTGAATTTATGGATAAATTTTATTCTAATCTAAAAGAAAATAATTTTAGCGGTGATGAATTAGAGATAGCTTATAACATCTGTAACATCTTAGCTAGAATAGAAAGGAATATCAATGAGTACTACTCTTGAAAAATGGTTACCAGATTTTGATGATATGTCTAAGATTGTAGAAGAATTGAGAAACTTAGACATGCGACGTGCTTCCTTAGAGTTTCAAATTAAGAAGGGAGAAATGATTGCCTTTACAGTAGCAACAGAAGATAGTCAGTATTTTGTGGGTAATAAACCACCTTCTGCTACATATATAAATAGTAAATGGAAATACGGAGGAATCAATAATGAGTTATTACCTCTGAGAAAGGAGTTAGGTGAGTTAGAAGTAGAGATAGATAATACTAAACTTAAATTAGAAATATTACGAATGAAGATAGAAGTATGGAGAACAGTTAGTGCAAATGAGAGGTTGTCTAGATTATGAATTTATATTTATCAGCTTCCGCTATACAGGATTATGTTACATGTCCTAGAAGGTTTTATTATAGATTATATCATTCAAAGGAAGCAGAAAAATCTTTTGCTATGGAGTTTGGAAATTTAGGACACTTTCTAGCAGAAAAATATTTTGAATGGGAAGGTTTAGATGACCATGATAGACTTGTATTTTGTAATGAGTTTATAAAAAATAACGAGTTACTATCACGGCTTAGCAGACAAACTGTTAATGATAAGATATTATTATATACAAAAACTTTAGGTAATTATACAGAACTTTTAGACAAAGATGATTTGGTAGAAAAGTTTTTCAAAATTAAATATAAAGATGATTTATATTTTACAGGTAAACTTGATAGAATAAATCCTAAAACAAGAATGGTTATTGACTGGAAAACTTCTAAGAGATTACCTCCAATGTTATTTGATAATAATTTACAGTTTATATTTTATAGAAGGATGTATAAAGAATTATATGGATGTTATCCTTCTAGTATGTATTTAGTATCGCTGATAAAGCCAGCCATGCGAACGTTTAAGCCGAATGATTATTACGAAAGTGTAGTGTTTAATCAACTTATACCTTCGATTTATAATGACTGGAAGAAAAATAGTTTCCCTAAGTTGGGCTATTTTAAAGATAAATGGATTTGCGAATATTGTTCATATAAAAACTTTTGTTCATTGAACGAGGAGTAGGAAATGAGTTGGTTAGTTGAAGATTATATAATGTCTATGAATACTGTAAAGGAAGCAAGTGATTTTGAATCACAGGCATATGATGAAATAATCGCTATTGAAATGGCAATAGATGTATTATCATCCTTACATATACTAACTGACAAGGAATTGAAAGTAATAAATTTACTGAAAGAAGGTAATTTATATGCTGATGTTGCCAGAAAATTAGGTTTAGCTAGACAAACAGTTCCTATAGTTTTTAGAAAAGCATGCAATAAAATTGCAATACATTTAGGAAAGGAATTTACAGACGAAGGTTTTAAAGCTAAGATGATAAATAAGTATAATCTATCATCTTCTGAAATTAAAAAGATGGACAAGTATATGAATAGTAGATTTAAACACAGACTGAAAAGGAGTTAATATGGCTAGGAAAAAAAATAATAGTGAACCTCGATGTGTACATCGACATACAATTAAAGAACACCCCTCATGTTTTGCAAAGGGCAGAGTAAAACCAGCGAAGTTGGAATCGGGTTGTGTACCTCAAAAAGAACCTTGGTTCAAGCAAGATGATTATAGAATAGGTTATCTTGATATAGAAACTTCTAATTTATGGGCTGACTTTGGTATTATGTTATCATGGTGTCTCAAAGAAAAAGAAGGCGAAGTATCATATGATATTATTTCAACAAAGGATATTCATAACTATGGTAACGATAAAAGAATAGTTGAATCTCTTATTGAAGAAATGAAACGCTATGCTATTATCTGTACTTATAATGGAACACGATTTGATATACCTTTTGTAAGAACTAGAGCATTGTATCATCAAATGGACTTTTTAAATTATGGAGATATTTTCCATTGGGATTTATACTACACAGCAAAATCTAAATTAAGAATGACAAGAAAATCTTTAGATGCTGTTACAGATTTGCTTGGTATTCCAGGCAAAACTCCAGTACCTAGAGAGACTTGGAGAAAAGCACAGTATGGTCATAAGGAATCTTTACAATATGTATTAGACCATAATATTGCAGATGTAGTTATCTTAGAAGAACTTCATAATAAATTATTACCATTTAGAAAGTGGATAAGGTCAAGTATATAATGAGTGAAAAAGCTGACCCTAAATTTGTAAATACAATTTTATATCACCAATATGACCCTAAAGATAAAGTATATGTTGCGTATAGTATACTAATTCTTGGAAGGAAGTCGGAAAAAGATACATGGGAATATGGTACATTTTGTGTAAGAGTTGCTCACGATAGTGTCAATGAAGCTATCGATGGTGTAAATACTGCTACTAGAAGAAGATTTGTAGATGGTTTTGATGATAGCTTTTTTGAATATGATACCTATCCTGAAATAAGTTTTATTGAGGATTATCCTTTTGTTAATATAAATATGGAGAAATAGGTGAATAAGAAATATATAATTTTATTAGGAGGTAAGGCAGGTGTTGGAAAGACTACTACCGCAAATATTTTGCAAAAGCTTTTTGAAGATTGTGGAGTATCTAGTTGTATTTGTAATTTTGCTAATACTCTTAAGAAAGTCGCTAAAGAATCTTTTGGATGGGATGGCGAAAAAGATGATAAAGGTAGAAGATTATTACAAGAAATAGGTAAGTGTGGTAGAAATTATTATGAAGATATTTGGGTAGATAGTATTTTGACCTCACATTTTATGGAGGATTATGATATAATTATAATAGATGATTGGAGATTTTTAAATGAATCTACGAAGTGTAAAAATTTCCCTTATCGAAAAACTATTTTAGTTTATATTTCCGCAGAGGATAGAGAGATACTTAAAGGTACACCTGCTTATGGTGATGTTTCTGAAACATCTTTACCTGATAATACTTCAATGTTATATGATTATGTTATTTATAACTCTCTAGATAATTGTCCGAATATAGAAACTCTTGGAGAGGTTGTTGAAAAAACTGTATTCAAAAATTTAATAAAAAAAAGGAGATAATAAAATGGAGTTTAAACTTTTTGATGCTACAGAAAGAGATTTTCAATACTACGATAGTGTTACAGAACACTTTTTAAATGTATTTGAGTCAGGAGATAAACAAGCTGTTATAGCTATTGGTGAAAATCAAGTTGATTTAAACAGTGAACTCGTAGAAGAATTGATTAGAGTTCTTGAAATTGCTAACAACGAGTGGTTGAAATAGTATAAAGGGGAGAGTTAACTCTCCCCTATTTTAACTTATGTCTAAGTGTAAGTATTGTTTTTCTTGTTTGTTACCTTTGTTTATAGAGAATAGTCGTTATTTATACTGTACTCTTTGTAAAAAACTTTATACTGTAAAACCGAAAGGTTATCTTAAAGAAGTTTTAGATATTGATTTAATAAATATAGCAAAAGAAAAATTTGGGAATAGGATTTAAAATGAAATTATCAAAAGCTGTAAATAGAGACAGGAAAAAATATAAAACTGCAAATGCTTCATTGGTAGATTTAAAAAATATTGAAAAGAAAAATAAAGATAAAATGCGAGATACTGATATTAAACGGGCTAGGGCGGAAAAGGAAAAGTTAATAGATAGCTAAATTTAATATTATAGGAGGTAAGTTTTATGGGCAAGTACGATAATTTGCCAAAAGGTTTTTATGTAGATTCGGAAAGTGGTGAAGTAAATTTTGCTAAAGCGAAAGAGTTAGGTTATAAATTTTGTTTAGCAAGAGCGGCGGATTGTGACCAGTTAGTTGAAGGTTCTTGGAACAACGCTTCTAATTATGTAGACCAGAAGTTTGCTGAACATGTTCAAAAAGCATATGATAACGGTTTAATTTTAGGTGCTTTGTACAGATTAGGAACTACTACTGACCACGCAGTTGATTGGAAATCTCCGGGCAACGGTTTACAAGCACAAGCTTTAAAGAAAGCTTTGGAAAATAAGACATATCATTTTATAGTTATCACAGTGCCAACAGTAAATAATACTGATGGTAATATGAAAGATTATTTATTTAATTTTTTGAATGTATGTAGTGAAGTATTTCCAAAAGTTCCTTTAGCTGTAGGCACTTCTCCAGATGTATGGGGATATGGTAATAAACAGATAGAAAACTTTATAGGGCAAGAAGATTTTCCACATACAGTAGTTGTATTAGGTTCTAGGGATAATTTTCTTTCTCCGGGCAACCTACCTTCACAAGGGAACTTAATGTGGAACGAAGGCAACAATGTTCGTATAGGTGATAGCAATTACTTAATGTTTTTCAGGTACATAGGTTCAGAAGGTTTACTTACAGATAGATTCGGTACACCAGTTAATTGGGATTATATGCCGAGTACTAGTGATGAGCCTACGGAACCTGGAGACGAACCAACAGAACCTGGAGACGAACCAACAGAACCTGGCGAGTACACCGGAGATATAGCTAATGCTATAAATGATTTCAATGTTATATTTGCAGATTTTGTATCTGCATATAAAGAAGTTAATCGATTAATATAGGAGGTAAACTATGACTGTACAGACTGCATGGGAAAAATTTAAATCCCTGTGGAGTTCTAGGAAATTTTGGGTTTTGCTAGGCTCACTTGTTACAACATGGGGTGCTTATATCCTTGGCGACTTGGATATTGTTCCTGCTGTTTACGCATCTGTAGCATCTTTCTGTCTATTCTCTACTGGAGTAGCTTTAGAGGATGCTGGTAGAAACATTGGAATGAGATAAGCTAGGAGGGATTTTTTTCCCTCCAACTGCGGGAATAGTTTAGTAGGAAGAACTAGAGCTTTGTAAACTCTCAGCATGGGTTCGAATCCCATTTCCCGCTTTTATAAAAAGGAAAGGAGGAACGTATGAAATATGTTAAAAAGCCTATTACTATAGAGGCTGATGTTTATGAAGAAGGTATGGAAGATGGTTTTATAACTACAGTTTCTGGTTGTGTTACACAATATACTTCGTATAGATTAGACGAATCTTCTGTACCTTATATAGAAACTTTAGAAGGTAAGATGTTTATTAGAAAAGGTGATTATATTATTACAGGAATAGCTGGAGAAAGATACCCATGTAAGCCAGATATATTTAATAAAACTTACGAAAGGGTAGACTAAATGAAATTATATCTTGATGATAATATAAAAATATTAAAAGAACTTTCAGGTATAGAAGTGGATTTAGTTTATGCTGATATGATATATGAAGATTCTAATTTTGAATGGGTAGATTATTGTGAAAATATTTTAAAAGATTCTGGTATATTTATAGTTCAAACAGATTATCATACAGTAGCTGAAATGAAACTATATTTAGATAAGCTTTTCGGTAAAGATAATTTTATTAACTGGTTAATTTATAAACAGGAATGGGGAGGAGTATCTAAAAAATACTTTCCTAGAAAGCATGATGACATACTTGTTTATTATAAAGGAAATAGGTATAATTTTTACCCTGAGAGAATTATGATACCTAAAAAGACAGCAGGCACGGGATTAGATAAAAATAATAAAAGTTTAAAAATTCCCTGTGATGTCTTTGACGACCTAGGGAATTTTTCTACTATTGCAAAAGAAAGAGTTAAGTGGTATAATGGTAAAAACATTCAATGGCAAAAACCATTAAAGCTTATGGAGAGGTTGTTATTACCTTTTACAATTGAAAATGATTTAGTATTAGACCCTTTTATGGGAAGTGGTACTACAGGTGTATGGTGTATAAATAACAATAGGAATTTTATTGGGATAGAAAATGATCCCGATGTTTATAAGATAGCAGAAGAAAGATTGAATAAAGGAAAGGAGTATTAAATGGGACATAATAGTTTTATACCTTATAATATATATTTATCCGGCGGTATGAAATCAAACTGGCAGGATAAAATTATTGAAGCATTATCAGATATTAATGCTAGAATTAAATTTATTGATCCTCGAAAGAACGGTTTAAAAAATCCTGTTAGTTATACTTATTGGGATATTAATTCTATTAGGAATAGTGATATTATATTTGCATACCTTGAATCTGATAACCCTTCTGGTTTAGGTTTAGCCACAGAAGTGGGATATGGTGCAGGTTTTGGGTGCTTAACTATATTTATAAATGAGAAATCTAAAGATAAGCATACCCATTTTATAGAGGAAGTAGCAACACTTTCTTATAGAGATTTAAATGAAGGTATTGCTATGCTTAAAAATATATGTGAGAATGGTTTAGTGAGAGGTATAAGATGATACTATATATTGTTGAATATATTATTGCAATTATTATAGCAGTTATTATTGCAATTATTATAGATAAAGCAAACGATCGTAAATTTATTGAAGAAGAAAAAAACAATTTAGATGAAGGAAAAATAGTCTTGACAAAAGAAGAATATCGTAGTATACTAAAAGAAAGACAGAAATATCTGTTGGCTTATTATAAATTATCGGATATGTTGATTGAGGAAAGGAATAAGAAAAATTAATATGAATAGTATTTTAGAAAAGGTAATAAGTGAAGATTACGAATTAGTAGGTAATGGTAGATGGTTACGTACTGTAGAACATGATTCACTTATTATTGATTCTAAAAAGCAACTTTTCTTTTGGAACTCTAAGGATTTAGCTGGTGATGCTTATACTTGGCTAATAAAAGTTAAAGGTTACAATAATAAAGAAGCTAAAAAAAGAATATCAGAATTAAAAGATTCTGATATTATAACTGTAAGAAGTTTTACAATCAAGGGAAAAAAAGAAGATGTTGTTGTATGTGAAGATTTGGTAGATGTTTTTTGGAGTAATGGGAAACATAAAGGTAATAGAGATTACTGGTATAAGAGAGAAATCTTTGATACTACTATTGACAGATTTAGATTAGGACATTATAATGGGTGGTATACTATCCCTATATATCAGGATAATGAATTTAAAAACTTTCAAATAAGACGGGATTTACCAGAGAAGAAAATAAAATCTTGGTATAGAGGAGTAGGACCACTCTTATTTAATTCTAGTATATTGAATTGGATTTCTACAGTTTATATAACAGAAGGATTAACAGATTGTCTAATTTTAAATCAAGCAGGGTTACCAGCTATTTCTCACAATACAGGTGCAGGTGGTTGGATGCCACAGTGGTTTAAATATTTTATAAAGCTAAAAGAAATTTATGTAGTATATGATAATGATGAAGCAGGAATAAAAGGAAGTAAATTTGTTGCAGAAAATTTAGGAGTATACCGTACTAAAATTTTTACATTCGAAGGTTTCGGAGAAAAATATGATATAAATAAATACTTTTTAGATGGTGGTAATAAGGAAGATTTTAGGAAATTAGTTTTAGAAAAATCTAAATATAGCTTTGCTATGGAAAGGAGAATATTATAATGAAAGAGGCGAGGAAAAATGTTAATGGTTTTACAGTAAAACTTTGGAGAGGTAAGGAAAAGTATTGTTTTTTATTTTCTGAGGGAAGTTTTTGGGATGATACTTCAAGAGAATTAAAGGATGCTACTCTCTGTTCATTTAATTATAAAGATTTGCTTGTTAATAAAGGTCATCTTATTTCAACTATGGCTATCAGAAATCCAAAAGATAAACCTGATACTTATACAGGACAAAAAGTTGCTTTGCGTAGATTATTAAATGCTATACATAATCTATATACGGAAGAAGATTTGCAAATTATTTGGAAAAAATTCTTCAGTCTTTGGGGCAGAGATGAAAGGGGAGAAAAAGTTGAGAAATAAAATTGTAAGTATAATAACTCCTGTGTATATTGATAATGACAGTAAGGTAGAAAAGTTATTAGATTTAGAATTGGAATTAGATAAACAGGAGTCTTTTGAATTTGAATGGGTAAGAGTTTTTGACGGTTGTGATGTTGTAGAGAGCCATGCCAAAAATTTTAAAGTAAAAGATGTTCAGCTTAAAAATAATTATGGACCCTCTGTAGCTAGGAACGTAGGATTTTTTGTATCTGCTGGTACTATTATAGCTTTTATTGATTCAGATGATTTACCTTATAGTAATTTTATAACTAATATCTTGAAAAATTTTAGTTCAAATATTGGATTAAAATTATTATTTTCGGCTTATGAAATTTTTGATACAAGTGCTGGAATCAAAAGTGGTGAGCATAATTTAAATAAACTATTAGATATAACAAAGGTAGATTTTAAACTTCGTGATGAAGTTTTATTACTTGGCTTATCTCAAAATATTAATTTATCTACACCATTAGGTGTAGCTGTTGATAGACAGTTACTCTATTTGTGTGGTGGGTTTCAGCCCGGGATTGTTTGTGGAGAAGATGGTATTACATGGAGACGGATTTTACAGACTATGAACGGCACTAAAATTTTAAATGAGGGTTCAGTTAAAATTTCAGATGATATAGTAGGAACATATTTTGTAAATGAAAATAGCCAATCTAGAACACAGAGGCGTTTTGAAATGGGTGGTTTTGCTTTTGATGGTTCTGATATACAAGGAAAGAATGGACAATATTTAGATAATGATTGGTTTACTACTTTATTAACGGAGAAGTATGATGACTAATAGGATAGATGTATTAGATAAAGGTTATATAGAATTAATTAATTGTATTGGTGATGATGATACTATAGCAAGGGTAGCAAAATTTACCCGTTATACACCATTTGTTCAGGATAAGAAATCAACTAAGATGCTTATAAAGACTCTTATGAACAAAGGTCATACTTCAACTTTTGAATTTGTAGAGTTTACATTTAAAGTAAAATGTCCGATATTTGTAGCTAGACAGTGGATGCGACATAGGACATGGAACTATATGGAAGTTAGTCGAAGAATGGTTAGCACTAAACCGGATTATTTTTTAGATGTAGATTGTATTGCAATAGGTAAGTTAGAAAAGGTATATAATTATATTGATAATGTTTATTTAGAATTGTTACAGCAAGGCGTTAGACCAGAAATAGCTAGGACAATTTTACCTTTAGGTACTTATACGGAATTCTATGCGAAAGTAGATTTAAATAATCTATTAAAATTTTTAGATAAGAGGCTTGATAATTCAGCTCAAAAAGAAATAAGGGAATACGCTGTAGCTATTTTACAGTTTTTAAAAGATATTGTTCCAATGACAACAGATTATTTTTTGGAAAGGAGATAAAATGAAAGGCTTTGGGTTTGATTTAGATGGTGTGTTATATGACTGGCATTCATCTATTTATATGTATGCGAAAAGTATGTATAATTTAAAGGAAGAATCGGATATAGAATTTTTTAGGAATATGGTTGATGGGAAATATACTAAGAATTTTATAGATACACTTATGAGTTATCAACCGTGTTATACTAATATTGTACCTAATAAAAAATTAGTAAAACTTATTAATACAATATCTAAAAATTTTGAAATATATTATATAACAAGTCGTTGGAAGAATCTAGAGTATGTTACTTCTAAGTGGTTAGAGGATTATGATTTTCCACAACCATATAATTTATATATGGATGAATATAAACCAGATGTTATAAGAAAAACATTTTGTAAATATTATGTAGATGATATGCCTAAATGGGGTAATAAAGTTTTAGGAATTACAAACTTTATATATCTTAAAAAAAGATGGCACTATCAAGATAATAATTTAGAAGAGAAATCTTTTCTCATAATTAAAAATATTTTAGAATTAGAAAATAAATTAGACATTTTAGTATAGGAGGTTTTATATGGTAAGATTCTGTAAATTACAAAAATCTGCTGTTACACCTAAAAGGAAAAACAGCACTGATGCAGGAATAGATATTTATTCTAATGAGGACAAAACTATTCCGCCTCTTAGTGAAGCTAAAATCCACACAGGTATTTCAATTGAAATACCTGTTGGTTTTATGGGTTTACTAAAACCTAAAGGAAAATCAAACTGGTTAGTTGGTGCAGGTGTAGTTGATGCACAATATGAACCTGGAGAATATATAGTAAGAATATTTAATCCTACCATGTTTACATTGAATATTAAACACGGTACACCTGTATGTCAGTTAGTTATTATACCTATAAGCACACCTGAATTAAAGGAAGTCTCGAAAAAAGATTTGGAAAATTCAAGTGAACGTAGTGGTAAGGGGGGAATACACAATGCTTAGTGAGAAAGGAGAATTTATATTTAAAAGAAAGTACGCTTTGAATGAGGATGAAACTTGGGAACAGGCTTGTGTTAGAGTAGCTAGCCATGTTGCAAGTATTTTAGGAGACTCTGATGATTTTAAAAAATATATGAAAGAGTTTTATCAGATAATTGCTAATCTATATTTTTTGCCCGGTGGTAGAATCTTAAAGAATAGTGGTACAGATATTAAGAATTTGTTTAATTGTTTTTATATTAATATAGAAGATAGTAGGGATTCTATTTATAAAGTATTAAAAGATTCTGCTGAAATATTTGCATGGGGTGGTGGTTTAGGTACACGCATTTCCGACCTTCGTGAAGAAGGGGCAGAGATAAAAACATCTAATACAGAATCTTCAGGACCTCTTTCGTTTATGAAATTATTTAATTTAACTGGAGAGATAATTCAGCAAGCTTCTAGAAGAGGTGCTCAAATAGCTTTGATGGATATTTCACATCCAGATATAATTAAATTTTTGGAATTGAAATCAAAACCAACAGCAGAAAATTATCAGTTACTTAAAGAAATGTCTGCGAATAGTCGTAAAGAAAATATAGAATTCCCTAACAGGGATGTTGTAAAAAGAACTTTAGTAGAAAATCAATTTACACATTTTAATATTTCTGTGGAAATTTCTGATAAATTCATGGAAGCTGTTATGGAAGATGCTGACTGGAATTTAATTTCCCCCAGTACTGGTGAAGTTAAAGATACTATAAAAGCTAGAAATCTTTTAAAAAGAATTGCTAAACAGATATGGTTATCAGGAGACCCTGGACTTTTCTTTACTGATGCTGTTTGTAGAGACAATATGGTACCATATGTCAGTAATAAGTTAGGCTGTAATCCATGTGCAGAAATAAATTTAATTTCTTATGAACCTTGTAACTTAGGTTCTATTAATTTACACAGATTATATGATAAAGAAATTGGTGGTATAGACTTAGAGAAGTTAACTCATATTGTAGCTACCGCTACTTTGTTTTTAACATTTGTTCATGGAGTTTCTTCTAATCGTGTTGAAGAAGTTAATAAAATGGCTCAAGGTTTACGAAGAATAGGCATAGGTGTTATGGGTTTTGCTGATTTACTTTTAGAAATGGGAGTGCCTTACGATTCAGACGAAGCTGTAGAAATTGCTGAAACTCTATCTGCATATATTTCTTATATATCGTGGATGACTTCTGCATCTATAGCGGAAAACTTAGGTACTTTTCCTATGTATGATAAAGAAAAAGTAGACTTGCATGTTATAGATAAGTTAGAAAAATCGAGTGCTAATTTAGATATGAGTGCTCTTAGAAAACTTATTGAGGAGAACGGTTTAGCTAATGTATCAACTACTGCTATAGCCCCTACAGGTTCAATAGCTTTATTAGCTGATGTTAGTTCTAGTATAGAACCTGTTTTTGGTTTAGCATATACTAGATATATTACAGACGGTGAATCAAATAAAGTGAAAGAAAAGATCATTGAGGTTAATCCTATATTTATTTCTAAATTAAAAGAAGCCGAAATAGATGAAGAAACTGTAGAAAAGATTGTTAAGTATGCTGAAAAAAATGGTTCAATACAAAACTGTAAATTAGTTCCAAATGAAATTAAAAAAGTTTTTGTTACAGCTTTGGATATAGAACCTTCAAAACATATTCTTATGCAATCTGCATGGCAAAAATATATTTCTAATGCTATATCTAAAACTATTAATCTACCAGAGAGTGCTACAGAAACTGACATATATAACTCTATTATAGAGTTATGGAAAATGAATGTAAAAAGTTCTACATTATATAGAGATGGTTCTAAATATTTTCAGATATTGAACGTAGGAAGTGCAGATTAATTATGAAATTCAATAAGGTAACTTTGCCAGTTAAGACAAAAATCAATAGTTCATATTTTCCCGTTAAGGAAATTTTTAATTTGATAAAGTAAGTTAGGAACTGGGTACGCACACTAGAAATATAAAATAAAAAAACTGTGGGAAGAAGATTAAAAACCTTCTTCCCATTTTTTTATACTAAGAAATTATTTAGTTTTAATTTTTAATTAACGTAAACCATTTATTTCTAAGTCTCTAAAATCATTTTCTCTTTGAACTTCTTCCCTATTATGTGGTAAATTTACTTCTACTGCTTCTAGAAAAGGTAGTCCATTATCTTCTGGTAAAATAAAATCCTGAAAATGTTTTTCAGGAAGTTTAAAAGGTTTTTGTTTAAATCTCATATGATTAGAATTTAGAATAATTATATCTTTAGAAAATTTCAGTTTTACTTTTTGCATACTAATACAATACTTTTTAAAATTAGCTTCTCCATAATTTTCTCTTATATCTATTTTGTATTCCTGTATTACAGTATTTATAATTAACTTTATTATTTGAAGTATTTGATAATCTCTTTCTGAGAATATATTCCTATCATCTTGTAATTTATTAATAATTAAGTATAATGATTTAAATCTAGCATAAGAAAGTACGCTAAATAATATTATAAAAGTATCATCACTTAAATCGTATAGTATACTTTTAGTTCTATAAAGTTTAAATATTATATCTATTAAAAACTCTATATCTTCGGTTTCCATTATAGTAATAATCCATCTATTAATAAACTTTGTTTAAAATGTCCATGTATAAAATAATCATCATTTTTATAAGCATATATAAAAGATTTTAATTTAGATTCTATCAATTCTGTATCTCCAAAAGATTTAATAATAGATTTCGTTAGATTTTTATTGTATATATTATGCGTAGCATTACTAACATTATTTAAAATAAGACTATCTAAATAATAATCAATGGTTTTATTTTCATTAATTAAAATATTAGTTGTGTAAAAAGCTCTATTTAAAACTAGTAGGAAATAGTATTGAACTAGTTTATTAAAAAAACTTGCTTTTTTAGTAAACATTAATCTTACAAAATTAAATCTATGTGTATACATATGTAATGAAGAAATTGATGAATATTCAGGTAATAAATAATAACATTTTCTTCCATAAATTGTATTTATTTTTGTTTCACATAAAGTTGTATAAACTATATCAGGGAAAATATAATTACAAAGTTTTTCAAATTCTAATGAATTACCCTTAGAAAGAAAATATAAATATATATCTTCTACATTTTCTTTTTTATATAGGTTAGTAGCATCTTCTCTAAAACCTCCTAAACAAACTTCACTACAAGGACTGTCTACATAAAGTTTAAATTCTTCTAATGTTATTCCTGTATTGGGAACATTTTTTATAAACTTACATAAATCCTCTATTTCAGAATTATTATAAATATCTGAAAGACGATAATTAATATAATCCGTCATAACTATGGTAATAGGTTTAGTAATTTCTTTTTTACTACCTGTTTGTAATAATTTCATTTAGTTTCCCTTGTATAAATCTTATAAAGATTTTAGCAAACTTTTTATTACTATCTCTATATTCTAAATTATTTTGCATAAACTCTGGGTGAAATTGTGTAGTAAATATTTTACTATTTTTTCCAAAGGACATTTCTGAAAAACCTCCGAAATAAGCTACCGTAAGTAACTCTTTCGCAGAATATTTAACAGCTTGATGATGTAATGAATTAACTCTATCTAATTTTAAATTTTCATTTATATTAATATCTTTTGGATAATATAGTAAATGCTTACTAGGATGATTTTCTATATCCACATTTAACTTTCCGCCTAAAGAAGCATGTATAAGTTGATGACCTCTACAAATTCCAAAGATAAGTTTATTATATTTTAATGCAAGATATAAATTCTTTAAATCTATTGAGTCTCTTATAGTATTATAATGACCATTTTTTAGTGTATAATCTCCATGAATTGTTGGTGAAATATCTTCACCACCAGATAATACTAAAAGATCAATATTATCTTTAAATTCTTCTTTATCAAAATTAGTATCTAATAAAGTAGAAGTAACAGGTATTCTAAATTCTTGATAAATAATATTTTCAATAAGTTTTTTAATTTCTCCATAAAAAGAAAGGGTTGAAAAACCTATACAAAGTTTATCCATAAGTAACTGTATCATAAACCTTTCGCATAATACTTGCAGAATCATCTACCCTTACTTCTAAAATATTTTTAATAGACGATTCTAAATAAGTTTCAATTAAAGGTCCAGAAAATTTTTCTAAATTATCTATTACCTTAAGTAAAAGACTTGTTGCTGTAAACATTTTTCCTATTTTTCCTAAATCTTTTATCCATAAGTTTGATGGAGTTCTATATTCAATACCTTTTATATTATCTTTTTTAGAATAAGTTTGAATACGAAGTTTTCCGGGCAATCCATAAAATTCATGCCTATCTTTTTCTAAATAAACTTCCTCTTCAGTTTCCAAAGAAGATATAAAAGCATTTCCTAAAATAATATCCATTAATCTTCCTATTTCAAAATATCTGTCAGTATCTATATTAGATATATGTATATGTCCCCCACCAAATCTTTTATTAATATTACTTGCATCAACTTCTTTAGAATAAAGTCCGCTATAAATATCTAAATCAGGGTCACACCCAAATCTTACACAATAGTTTGCATAACTATCTAAAACACCATCTATGTAAAGAATTTCTGGATTAAAAATTACTGCAGGTTTTATGGTAATACTATACCCAAATTTTCTTACAAGATTTTCTAAATGACCTATTGCATTAGATATCATACTATAATATTCTAAAGTATCCTTTGTAGGTTTTGTATTAATTTCAAATGCCGCTCCATCTTCAATAATTTTATATGAAGATGTTTCCGCAAAAACTGGGTGTTTTTCTCTATCAGATTCTATTGAAGATGTAGTTAGATTTTTATTTAAATGTTTTGTAGTAAAAGGCATTCCCAACTTTCTTAATATAACTGGTGGAATACATTCTCCTAAACTATTTACACAAAAAACTTCTGGATCAGAGCCTATTAAACTTTTTCTATTTACTGACATATTTTTTCTCCTATTTTATTCAACTAGTTTATTAAATTTATATGAAGTTACTTTTTTACCTTCAACTTCATATCTTTTTCTACACTTATCGCAAAAGATAGCATTTGAACTACTTATTTGAATATCTTCTAAAGAAAATAAATCACCACAACCTTCACATTTTATTAAAGCTTCTTTTTCTGAAAATGTTTTTCCACAATCTGGGCAATAAAAAATTAAATTTTTATTTTCAGAATTAGATTTAAAAATAATATCAATACATTTTAGACCATTTAATGTTAATTTAGGCGTTCCATAAAAATTAATAGATTCATTTAAATCAATTAGTGCAAAACTCTTTCTACATTCACTATGGTATATCATTTATAATTTTCTCCTATACAATTTCTACACTTGATATTTTAATATTATATCTATTTTCTATACCACCAACTATTTCATCTACTGTCATAATATTATTCGTTAAAGATGTTTGATAAATTTCTAAAATAAGTTGTTTACTTTGTGCATATAAATTCTTTACAAAAAAACCTAAATTCATATTATTATAACCTTTTATTTTATGAATATCTTTAACTTTACAGTTAGTATAATTAGTATAACTATTTAAAAAAGTTGTTAATAGTAAGTCTTTTTCACTTTTACTTACAGGAGTTATTATAGTAGGTATTGGAGGTTGTTCTTGAACATTTCTTCTATAAACAAATGTTTTAACTTTTTCAAAAGCTTTTTCTAATTGTAATTCTTGATAATTTCCAAAATTAGGATAATCAAGATATTTAAATAATCCCCTTATTGGAGATTGTATTACTAAATCTACCATATCTTTTATAAGAAGTTTTTCATGTGCATAAGCATAACCTATTAAAACTTCTTGCACAACAACTGCTGGATTTAATCCACTAGTTCCTGTAAAATTAAAATTATTTTTATAAGTATTATAAACTGCATAAAGAGTTTTTGCAGTTTGTCCAGAAATAAGCCCTAATCTAGAATCTATTGAAACTAATATTTTATCTTTATTATCTATATGATTATAAATATAATTTTTATGGTTTTCATTATTTTCTAGTAAACTATATACATTAGAGTTAATTGTAGTAAACCATAATTCATTATCTTGATTATAATAATATAAAAATACTCCCCCAGTTCGTATATTATAAAATACTTGTTTAATATCTACAGTTTGTTTATTCATAAATTTTTCTATAGCATATGTACCAGTATTTATTTCAGAAGATAAGTAAGTTTTTGTAGTAAGTATTTCAAAAGTTTTTGTTGTAGGATTAGTTACATCAGCTTTGATAATATTATTTACTTTATCAAATATTCTAAAATCTTTTGGACGTTCTATGAGACTAGTTTTAATTTCATCTTCTTCTAAATCTATTTTACCTAACTGTTTTACATAATTTTTATATTTCATTTAAAATTCTTCCTTTTGAAGTTATTTGTATGAGATTGTTTCGTAATAAAAATGGTTCGATATAATTTTCAATAGTATTAGTAGGAACTCCTAAATATTTTGAGAGAGTTTTCAATGAAACAGCTTTATTATTTTCTAGTAATTCTAAATATTTATAATCTACATCAGTAAATCCATCTCTATATACACCAAAAGTATTTAAAACATCTATTGTAAAATCTAATGAAGGGTGTTTACCAGAATTCCTATAATAAACTTTTAATCTTTCTATGAGAGTTTTTACTACTCTAGGAACTCCTCTACTTCTATTAACAATTTCTTCTAAAATCTTATCATCATTAATTTTCAAAAAATGTTTAGCCATATTTTTTAAATCTTTTTCAGTATATTCTTCTATATAAAGAGACATACATCTATTAACAAGAGGTTCAGGCAAATCTCCGATTTCTGTTGTTAGTAGAAAGATTGTATATAATCTTTTATCCATTATATGATATAAAGTTTCTGGAGTTCTCATTAAATGTGCTTCATCTATAATCATTACAGAAGAAGTTTTAATAGGTTTATCTCCAAGAATCACTACATAATCTTTATTAGCTAATTCTGCAGTATAAATTGCAAAAGTAGTTTTACCATAACCTGACCTACCTTGTAATAATATATTATGGTTAATATTCTTTGAAATATCCTGTGAAATATAATACAATTCTGTTTTTAGTTTTTCTTGTCCAAATAATTTTACCATTAAATTTGCAAGTTCCTTTCGAAAAAATCTTTATATAGAAGTAAAGTTTCACCATTTAAAGAGGGTGCAGTATTAACTTCTATAACTTTATACCCATAATTCTTTATAAAACCCATATCAACTCCCATAAATCTTAACGGTAAAACTTCGTAAATCTTATCTACTAAGTTTATTGCTTTAGGAAATGCCTCAATATTTTTTCGTTTAAATGTATAATTATTTTTAGAATTTCTTATAGGATAAGTTTCTTCACTTTCTGAACCATCTTCTGGCATAAAAACTTTCTTAAAAACTTTCACAACTTTTCCATCAAGAACATGTACACGAATTTCGAATTTAAAATCGTAAAAATATGAATAATAATTATACCTATATTGATTAAATTCTTCTTCATTAGTTACTATTTTAATACCCTTTCCACATGAACTTCTAGTAAGTGTTCGTATAAAAACTGGATAAGATTCTGGTAAAATATTTTTATATAATGTAACATTAGGAACTCCAGAAATTTCCATTAATTCTGAAAAGGAAACTTTAGAAGAAGCTTTTATAATTAAATTTTTATCATTTAATTCAGTATCCTGTAAATAATCTCCATTAGTATTTCCCCAACGAATTGCTGGAGAAATTATTTTAGGTTGTAAATAACAATTCATATTTAATAAATTTGCTAATCTTCTTGCAGTAATAATACCACTCTTACTTGTTAAGATATACTTTTGCATATATTCTCCAAAGTTTCTTCACTATTTAACATGAATGGAAATTCCAAATTGTTTTCTTTATAAATATCTGATATTTTATTTTCACCTACTTTTTCTAAAATACTTTTCCAAGCTACTTTTTTACGATCTGTATTACCATCTATCATATTTTTTACTTCACTTTTAACAGTAATTGAAGAAATATTATTTAAATTTAATAGATTAATTTCTTGAGGAGTTTTTGTATTTTTAGATGCTATAAGTAATGCTATCATTACTTCTGGATAAGATAATCCACTTTCATATAATATATTTCCCAAACCTCTTTCATAGCTATTTATAGTAGATTCTGAATAAGTTACTCTAGCATATTCCTTTTTAGTTTCTTCTAAAGTATCTATTTTTATTAAATCTCCATCTTTAATTGTGAATATAGAATTTTCTTCCAAACTATCTACTTTGTATTCTAAATTAATTATGCTGTTATTTCCCATTAAAAATAATTTAGATAAATCTAAAGTAGTAACTAAATCATCTTTTTCTGTATTAATCATTAGATAATTTAATTTTTTTCCATCTTTAAATTCTATTGTAATTATTGCTTTGAATAAAGTTGCAGTTTTTCCTCTAGCAAAATATACTTTATTATCTTTTTTAGAGAAAATTCCAAAAGCAAATTTCCCATCATATATTTCATAAGTTTTCTTTAAAGCCTCTTCCATTGAGAGGTTATTAAGATTATTAGATAAGTTTTCTGCAAAATCTTCTGAATCAGTTTTTCCAGTAATAGTTGTTCCGTCTTTCTTTGTAAGAGTTCCATTATGAACAAGTATCAAATTATCTTTATCAAAAGGATGTGCATTTTCATCAGTAATAGTTGTTTTTAAAACGCTTGCTAATCTTGTATGTAATAAAATACTATAAGATTTATAAGTTAAATTTTGTAAAAAAGGTAAATAACTTTTAGAAGTAGTAGCTTTTTCTTTATCTTTATATAAACTTCCATCAGTTATATTATAAAAACCCCAACCATCTTTATTTTTAACACTATTACTAAGCATCTGAAAATTAATTAATGTATTAACTACTGAAGATTTATTTTTACCTGAGATGTAAGTTATTTGGCACATTTTCTATACTAAATTCTCCTCTATTATGTATATCAATATAGTTAGGTTCTTTAACTAAAATACCTTCAGTTAAACTTTTAGGTTCATAATCTCCATTAAAATATCTTGAATCTGGATTTTTAAGTTGCATATGGGAGATTACATATTCTTTTTCTATAACAGGATATTCTGAATAATCAAACAAATCTAATATTCTAGAAACTAAAGTAGGAAACTTTGTTTCATACTCATCTAAAATGTATTCTAAAATCTCTCTAGAATTATAAAGAGGATTATAAACAGAGTTTATAGCGGAAAAACCTAAGTTTTTTAGTTCGCTATAACTTGTCGATAACATTTTATCTGTAGTTGCTTGACACAAAAGTATTATAGCTCTTATGTCTAAATCATTTAGAGTTTGATTAAAAACTCTATATTCCAATGTTCCATATTTATTTAATGAATAAAGATTTAACCAGTGGTATCTTACAGGATGATATTTCGTTCCTGTGAATTTAATATCACCATATCTTTCGAAAAAATCATCTAAAGTTTCTGATAATATTAAATCAAATGTATTAAATATCTGAGCTTTCTTACCTGAACGAGTTTTAATAACTGATGGACCATAAAGTGTTAAAGGTCTACAATAAGTAAAGTCATTATAAATTCCTCTATGATAATCTTGTAAAGAACCTATTCTATAAAATATAGATTCAACTCTAGTAGCCCATCTTATAATTGATTTTAAATTCTTTAAATTAATATTCTTTCCAATATTAATATGAATATGAACCGAACTTCTTTTATTATCTATATAAGATTCTACACTAGATAATATTTTACAAACTTTCTCTAAATTATCTATAAAATGTTTAGAAGTTGGATTACTAGGTTGAGAAATAATTTCTCCACCAAAAGTATTATAAGAAAACTTATCATAAATAGGTGAATTAAAATTTAAATTAATATCTGAATAAAAGTTCTTTTGTGAGAAAGAAGTTTTCTTTGTTTCTACACTAGCATCTCTAACTATATTCCAATTATTATTTTGAATATCTTGTTTAATTTTATTTGTTAATAAAGTATTTTGAAGTTCTATTTCAACTCCTACAGTATCTATTGCAGGATAATCTAAATTCATTTTTTATTTACCTTCCGCTAAACGCAATCTTGAATTAAAAGCTTCGGAAACTTCTCCTATACTTTTTGGTATAACATATACCAATTTATTATTATTTGATTTGGTTATAATAACTGATGTATAAGAACCATGATAATCTTTTATATTAACCATCTTACCTAATAAAGCAACAGTAACCATAAAATCTAATATTTTATCAAATGTAATAGAATCTCTAGAAAAAGCATCTGTTAATTCTTTTTTGAAGCATTCCATAAAGGACTCTCTCTAATTTCTTCCATATCTTTTGTGGGAAAAAATCCCAAACATTGTTTATTAAAAGCATCGAATTCTTTATTAGAAACTCTATCTGCTATTTTTAAATCTTTTTTCCATAAAACATAACTAAAACCTGACCTATAATTTAAACCAAAATCTATTTTATCAAATTTTGCAAGCGATAAGAAAATTTTTATATCTTCTTGAAAATCTGCTGTTATATAATATATTACAGAATAATTATAAGCTGTTACAATATTTTCTATTAAAGTTATTACTTTAGGTTCTTTCCATGCTCTTACTATACAACCTCCTAAATCAGTTAAAAGACAATTACCACAATGACTTTCAAAAGTAGTTAATCTAAAATCTAAATAATTATAACTATAATCATTAATTACTACACTTAAAGAATTATCTTTTATTCCAGTTAATACTCTTATCCTATTAAAGTTAACTTCTTTTTTTCTTTCTGTTATTAAATTATAAATAAAAATTTTACAATAGTTTTCTAAATAATGTTTTACTTCATCACTTTTAAGATAATCTTTAAATTTATAGTATCCACCATTCATAATAGAGTTTCTATCCATAAGTTTTTATAAAAATCCTTTCCATATTTTTCTGATATTGTTTCGTTAAATTGCTCTATATACTTATTCAAATATTTGGATTTATAATTAATACTAATATAAACTTCATCTTTAACTGTCATAACATTTTGTAAATAATTATATAAAAACATATTACCTTTACTATCTATATAACTTTCTTCGGTTTTTTCTAGTGTAGAACTTCTAGGCAAGTAAAAACATTTAAAATATTTAGAAAGTTTTTCTTTAATTATAGGATATAAATCTAAAGGAACTATATAAATGAATTGTGTAAACTTTAATGCAGAAATAAGTTTTCCAAAATATATATATAAAAGTTTTAAAATTTCACTTCTTTGTTCGGTATTTATTTTACTATTTTTATAGAAATTTGTTTTAAGATAAACTGTTCCACAAACTGTGGGAAAAAGTGATACAACTACTGTAAATAATTTTTTATCAGTATCTTTAGAAAAAATTGTAATATCAAGTCTAGTATAACTTGAATACCTTTCCCTTGTAAGAGAAGTTTTAATAGGTTCGACAATAATATTTTCAATATAGTTTGTTAAATTTTTATCAAAAAGTGCTTTAAAATCAATTTTAAATTGAGATTTTAAATCTCTATTTAGCTGACTTTGTAAAAAATTTTCTTTTAAATTGTATTTTTCAAAAACTTTATTAAAATCTTCTATAATATCTTTAATAGAATCATAATCAGATATTTTCCATCTTTTTGTTGTAAAATTAAAACTACTCTCATTAATTAAGTATTCAAAATCTTTTTCTAATTTTTTAACTAGATTGTCCATAGAAATCTTCCCATAATTTTTTATTTAGAATATAGTATCTTAATATTTGTGAGCCTCTTACAGTATTACTATAAACAAAAGGTTTAAGTATTTTAAATCCACTATTTATTAAATAATAATCTCTAGTACAAATACCAGCATTTACTATATATAGAAGATTATCAATATCATATTTTGTATGAACATTATAAAATAATTTATTAATACCTATTTTAAAATAATTATATTTATCTTCATTAGTAATTATATTTGAACTATATTGTTTAACATAAACATTTAAATTTGCTAAAAATAAGGTTTTCCCTAAAAAATCCATAAATTTACTTTTACTAAATAAAATATCTAATTCTCTAAACTTTATATATACATCTTTTGTAACAGGTGTATAAGAAGTTGATGCACGAGTTATGGTAAATTCTTCATCACCATATACACAGTAAAATTTAAAACTATTTTGTAACATTTTCTTCCTCTAATCTTTTAAAAATATATGGATAAGTTATATTATCACATTCTCCATAAAAATTGTATTGAATAAAATTTTTATAATTCTCAACCTTTGTTTTAGTATTTAAACCATAAAGTTCTCTAACTTCTTGAGAAATTTCTTTTATAGATTTTTCAACCCTTCTTACATTATTTTTATTGTAAGTTATTGTAGTTAATAATTTCATTCTAGTATCCTTTCCATTATATCTTCCAGTAGATTTTCTAAAATCATCTCTGGAAAAAAATCTTCTTCTTCTTCAATTAAAGGTTTTATAATATCATCTGATTGTAAAGTATACATAAGAGTACGTTCGGATATTTTTTTAACAGATACTGTTTTAAGTAAATACCCGTAAGACTCTAGAAAATTTTCTTCTATAGCTTGTTGAAAATCTAATTTAAAAAACTCATTTAAAAAATCTTCAATTAAATATTCTGAAAAATCTATCTTTACATAGATAGTAGAATTCCCAATAATAGTAAAATCTTCTTCTATAGAATAAGAGAAGTTAGTATTAATATTTATTGAATCTATAAAAGTATTCATTTCATTTCAGTTAAATTTAATAAATATTTTCCTTCCAGTTTATTTTTATTAATAAATCTCTCTAATCTTACTTTATATTCTTCCCCATAATATGATATAACATTTCCAAAAAGATTATTATAACCTTGATGATTAAAAACTTCAAATTTAACTGTTCCAGAAACTAGAAAATTAACTCTAGTAGTATTAATAGAATTAATTTCTTCATTCTTTTCAGAATCTTTTATTTGAATATTTTTAATACAGCATTCTAAAGATAAATCATTTAATATATTTTCAGTGACTTTCTCACCAAAATCATTTAGAAACTTTTTAGAAACTTGCTCTCTTATATAAGTTGGTATTAATGTAGAAAATTTAATTGTAATATTAAATACTAATGAGGTATTTTTTAACAAAGTATTGTGTCTTATATTGAAAGTATTTTCTGTATAAATTCCGATATTATCTACACTATTAATTAACATAATTTTTCTCCTGTTTATTTAGCAAGGTTATTGCCGATAACATATTATTTAACATTCTTGAAACTTCTTCTAATACAATAGTTAATATACAATTTTTGCCTTCATTTTCTAATAAAAATGTAAAAGAATAACAAAAACTATATTTTAAAAAATCTTCTACTATAAAATCTGAACCATATCTAATAATATCATCACATCTTTGTTTAATAAGTTGCTTATATGAATCTCTAGCATTTTCTGTAAATAAATTAAAATCAGGAAAGACCGAAAAGATTTCATTTTTATTTACTTCAACCACTACTACATAATTATTTTTTTTAGGTTCATATATAGAAACTGAATGATTTAATATATATTTTCTTTTAACTAAATTGGTATCAAAAAACTTTTCCATATTTTATCCTTTAAAAGCTAATGAAGTTGATATAACTAAAGATGTTTTAAAGTATTCTGAATAAGTTTTTAAATCTTTTTTTAGATTATATTCAATACATTTTGGTAAAGAATCAAGTGTATCTACTCCTAAAATTTTATCGTATAAAAAACTTCCATATAAAACTCCTCCATTTCTTTTAGGTAAAACTGTACTAACTTCATCTAAACAAGTTATTCCAAAAACATCTTCAGTATAATTCTTATTAGTTAATCTATCATAAACTAGAGAATTATATTTATTTAAATCACTTACAACAATAGTTTTAATACCATCTGAAATAATTTTTCTGAGTTTAACTGGAAAAAAGTCTAAAAATTTTTCCATAAAAAATATATCAACTTTTGCTGTAAAAAATCCTTTAATATAATAATAATTAGTATAATTTTTACTTTCTAAACTACTTCCTAAACTAAAAGGTGGTGTATAAATTACTCCAGAAACATGTAAACAATTTACCTCATAATCTTCATGCAGTTTCATCTATACCACTTATTAATGAAAGAGTAGCTATCATTCTTTTAATATCTTTTTTAGTGAGATTAGTTATAGTAAAGCTATGCTCAGAATCTCCAGCAAATAATTCATAATCTTCTTTATCAGTAGTTTTAATTTCGAGTTTAAATTTTTTCTCAGTAATAAGATTACCAACAATTTTTATGCAATTCATTTTTTCTATCCTTTAATTCTAATAATTTTTCTAAAAAACCATATTGTATAGGAAACTCAATATATTCACTTTCTAATTCTTGTGTAATAGATACTACAGGAAGAATATCTTTACTAAGTTTTAGTAAAAGAATTTCGCAATTTCCTATTGCATTAATAAAATAACCAATATCATAATTTTTATTTTCAGAAATAATTTTAGTATAAGATTCTATTACATCTTCAAAAGCTTCTTTTGGTAAAAAAGCCTGCAAGATTTCTTCAGAATTTCTCTTTATATATAATCTATATAGAGTATCTGAGTTAAAAGAATTTAAATCTTTATCTATGTATAAAGTTTCTGAATCGTTCGTCAATAATTTTGTCATTTATTTTCTTTTCCTTATTTTCTTTAATTTTTTCTTTACCTATATTAATGATATTCTTTAATTTATAAAAAACTTTATTAAGCATTCTTAAAAACTTCCTTTCTTATTAGATATATAAAAAGATATAAAATTAAACCTAGAATAATTACTCCAAACATTTTATTCTCCTTTATTTTAGTTTAGTTTATATTTAAAATTATGTGGTATCCATATTCTAAAAGTAACTATTAAAACTTTTTCATCAATTTCCTCCAATAGAATATTTGAAATTTGCTTTACTTCTATATCAGTAACTTCATAAAGATAATTATAAGATGATTTGAAAAAAATCTCTAAAAACTGATTTATATCATTTTCTGTAAAATGTCTATTTCCAGTTAAACTAAAATTACTTTTATATGTAACTTCTATATTATTTTCATTGATAAAAGTTTTTAAACATTTTAAACTATCTTCTCGCAAGAGTATTTCATTCATTGTATACTTTATTTTAAATCTTTCATTACATATTTTTTGGGAACTTCTATATTAAAATCTCTTCCAATATTATCTACTTTTCTTAGTAAAAAATCTTCTAATCTAAGTTTTATTTTAAAGATTTCTTTCAAAATTCCTTTCCCATAAAAATAATAATCGTATATTGGAACTTCTGCAATAACTGATACTACAAAGTTACTTCTGTTAGTATAACATATTTTTACTTCTTTGACTTTATAAAAATAAGAATTTAATCGAGATTCTAAATAATCTTTTAGGAAAGTTTTAAACTCATTATTATCAACAATATCTTCAGAAGTTTTCCCTTCAAACATATTATTACAAGTAATTTCTACAGTATTTAATTCAGTTTCTAAACTAATATTTTTAATAGTAACTTCGTTAAGTTTAAGTTCAACTATTTCCATTAGTTTCTCCATTAAATATTTTTTTACAAATTTCTAAGTAGTCTTGAACGATTTTTTCGCAAGTATCTATACGATAAAGATACCTAGAATCTTGGTTATAAATATTACAATCAAAACATAATTTAACATTCATTATACAGTTGCTTTCCATATTTAATGTACTAAAAGATACAAGATCAGTTATTAAAACTTTAGGATAATCACATTTATAATCAAAGTTTAAAAATTTTTTTCTTATTTCTTTATATAAAGTTACATGAAGTAAGTTAGCTAAGTTCATTCTATCAGTAACATCTGGAAAAGGCTCAACCAAAGTTATTTTAGAAAGAACTGTTAAAAAGTAACTTCTATAAAGTAAGTCTTTTAAATTTTCTCTTATAAGAGAAGTTGGTACTAAAGTAAATGTATTAAATTTATTATATTCTTTAATGAAATCATTAGGGTATTTCATTTTTAATTTCCTTTCAAAACTCTATAGACAATTAGTTAAATAAATAATTACACCAGCAAGTAGATAATAAATAGCGGTAGAAACTAACAGTAACTTAGTATCTCTACAAAATCCCGCTAAAAAATAAAAAAAGCTATATATAAAAGTTACTACTACAAAACCTAATGGTAAGATTATTTCCATTTATTCTCCAAAATAAACTATATTAGTATTTTCTTTATCTTTATATATAACATCAAAAAAAATCTCCATGCCAAATAAAATCTTACAAGTATATATTATATTATTTCCTGAATATCTTTTTGTTTTTTCTAACATCAAACATTCAGTACTATTTTTAAATCTTTGCTGTAATTATTTATTTAAATAAAATGCTAACTCTTTATTCGTTAAACCTCTGGTAGAAATAACTTCATAATCTTCTTCTATATGTATAAATATACCATTTATAGATAACTTTTCTTCTAAAATACTTTCATCATTTAATTTTCTAACTTTTATCAAAATTTTCTCCTTTTAAAGGTTTTTAAATAAAATAAATGATAAAATAGCAATAAATAGTAAAAGTATCATCTGAGAATTTTCCATTATAATTTCCTTTCATAGATTTTCGGGGTTAAAACATTATTATAATATTATATAAGTAACTATAGTAATAAATACATAGAATAAACTATTTTTATTATCTATAAAAATCTCCTTTCGTTATCGATTAAAATAAATTAAATACAAAAAGTTCCCTAGAAAGTATTGTTAAATACAATATAACTAGAGAACTTTATAGTATAAGAATAGTATAGTATAGAAAGAATATAGTATATAAAGTTTATAATATTCTTTAATAGACACTACCCTTAAGCAATATTATACCACATAATAAACTTCGAGACAAACTTTTTTTAATCTATACGAAAGTCAATTTTGAAAGAAAATCTGTTACTATCTCCTAAAGAAACTTTATTTAGAACGAAGTTATAAATCAGAAAAAAAAGTTAAGTAAAATCTTATGATAAAAAAGATAATCTTTAGTAGTTACTTCGCTAATAGCAAAGATTATTATAGAGATTATCTTTCAAGGGAAAAGTTTTTACTAAAGATTATACAAATAAAAATAAAAAAGTTTCAAAGATTATTATATAAAAATAAATATTCTTCTAAAGAAAATATAAAAGATTTATAAAATTCAGTAAAGAAACTTTCGCAGTTACTTTGGTAGAAAGATACTTTCTTTAAAAGAAACTTTTTTATGTATAAACTTTCTTATGTAGTGAGGACATAACTTTTATTTGATACTGAGTACGCACATGGGGATTACGAACTGAGTACGCACAGCCTCCCCTATAAAGGTATATTAAATGAAGAAATGTACGCACATGCTCAATGAAATTGTTCTAACATATACTAGAGAAAAACTGAGTACGCACTAGGCTTGTATAGATATATATTAAATGAAGGCTTGTACGCACATGCTTACGGAAATTGTTAGGACAAAAAGTCATTGTACGGAGGGTGGTTGTATTTGTTAGCACTGACGGGTATAATTTAATTAATGAAGGCGATAGCTATGTGCACGAATTTCTTGTGCAGATGGCTATTTTATTTATGCACTAGGAGGTGCTTATAAGACCATTATTTTCTGTTAGTCCAAATTTTTTATGTCTTACAAAAAATCAATTAGATACAAGGAGTTTATATGGCACAAGAAAAAGAAAGTGAATACAATATCTTTGTCCTCGTTCAAAATGATGAGGTACAGAGATTAGAGTCTGAACAGGGTGGTATAGTTACTACACCCTATGGGAAGTGGTACGCCACTTTCATTGAGTACGGGAATAATGGTTTGAACATTTCCGGACCAGTTCTCCTTAAGCAAAATGGTAAGGCACTCAGAGGGTTCGTGCAGTTTGATACATTACTGAAGCCCGTAGCAATTCGTGCATACCAAACACTATCAGAACAAGAATATGTAGTTCCAGTTCTTAGAGCAGGAAACAATAAAACTATGTCCTTCTGGATGAAAAAGGATAACTAGAAAAGGAGTTAGTACAAAATGGCTACAAATGAAAAAACAGAAAAAACTGAACAAAAAGCAAGTTCAACCAAGAAAGTGGAGTTCCCATCAATTCCTCTACCTATACTTGCTAGCGGTGGTGCACTCGAGGGGTGGGGTGCTGACTTAAAAACTTTGCAAAAGTTAGAAATAAGTAAGGACAATGGTAAAACTTGGGTTGCTATAAAAATTAAGGACAAAGGTGAAGGACAAAACTTACATCCTGAACAAAAGAAAGTTTTGTTGTTTACGGCACTGGCAGTTCTAACAGGTAGTAGAGCGGATAGAGGCTGGGCGTACAAGATATGGTTGGCTGAACAATCTAAAGTAGTTCTGCAGTATTTTTCAAACTTACGCGTTCGTGTCAGCAGTCCGAACTCGGCAGTGCCGGGTTCTGATTTTAAGGTGACCGAGGCGTGTGCGTTCGCACAAGCAATGGCACCCATACTGAAACGCAGTAAGGACACATATCCACCTCGTTCACAAACGAGGTCGAAATCGAACGAAGAGGAGAGTTGGGACTACTCCATTGTATAAAGTTTAATAGATCAAGTCCCAAATAGATCAGAGGACAGGACACAGTTAGTCCTGTCCTCAAAATTTTTTGGGTTAAGCACTTTGCCATAGTGTTTAACCTTTCTCGTTATGCTAGCACAACCCTGAGTGTTAGCACCCCTGTCAAGTAGGCACTCAATTTTTGAGTGCCTACTTTTTTTTATGTCCCATAATTTTTTAGAACCGAGTACGCACAAGAACCAGTTACCATTTTCAGTAAGGACAAGGTTTCAGTTACTACAAAATGTCCCTACAAAAAATTGCGTGTATCTTAAAAATGCAAGTGTTACTCAGTACGCACATGGTGTTCGAACAGTATATGTAGGAACTCAGAAGTGTTATAAACTGAGTACGCACAGGGAAGTGTATAAAATACATATTAAATGGAGAAGTGTGCGAACATGCTTGGTGAAATTGTGCCTACTCCAATTCTATGTACGCTAGTCCCTTGTAAATGTACGCACTATATGGTATAATTTAGGTAGGGAAAAACCGTTCATCTGAACGAGATTAGAAAGGAAGGACATAATGGCAAGAAGGAACTTAAAGCGGTATCAGACCGTAATTAAAGAAGGGGACATAAAGCTAGAGGGTGAACAGCTATTGTATGAAAGTTACAGTGCTAGCACACCAAATGGTAAGGACAAACGCTTGCAAGAGTTACTGAAAGAAAAGTACGGACAGGGTTCTGTTATAGGACCACGCAGGGAAGTTGGCACTGGTTTTAAGCCACTAGTGTCAGAATTTCGTGCCTCCATATGGAGATGGTGCGAACTATTTCCAGAGGGCACACATGCAATAAGTATGAAAACTCTAATGGAAGGTAGGAACTTCAGTGAGTACAGGGATGAAGTTATACCTTTCATTCCGTTTGTACTGAAAGAGGGGGAGGAGTTAGAACAAAGAGACCCCATCCATACAAGGATTTTGTGGACCATAGCATGTTTCTGGTATCACAAGGGAAACGGTCCTAAACCAGACGGTAGGCGTGCACCCAGAAACAGGAAAAGCACTACTGATAATTGGATGGACACTCTAAAATGTCCTGTTTGTAATGTCATGTACACACTGACTAAACATGATAGGACAACAAAATCCAAGGAACAAATAATGTTGGACTACTCTACATGGTTAGCCAAACACAGTAAAACGTGCCAGTCCGAAAGAGAGTTCAGACAGAAAGTTTTAAGGCAAGCCAAAAAGAATCGTGAGTACAGAAAAGAGCAAGAGGACAAAAGAAATGCTATAGTCCAGCGGGATAAGGTATTAGCACGGAAGGCAGAGTTAGAACGGGGTATCATAGAGAGGGACATAGAAATTCTAGCCTTACGACAAAAAGTGCAGGACACAGAACACTTTGAAACTCGTTTTGAGTCCCACATGAGGTATGCGGCTGAACAGTCGCAACTACAAGCAAAAATTCGTGCTAACATGGCAAAGAAGTTAGCACAAAAAAGAAAGGCTAACCCACCAGTTACCCTTGAGGACAAAGTAGAAAAAGCCTTACGAGATATGGTAGAGCACAACAAGCGTCGTTCAAAAAAGAAGAAGAAGTAGAACAAGAATCCCAGTAACAACAAAACCTCTGTTTACACAGGGGTTTTTTGTTTGGACAGTATTCAATTTTGATACTGAGTACGCACAATAATTTTCAATTTCAATAGAGTGTCCGTTACTGTTTAGTTGTCAGTACAGAGAACTGGGGGGTTTAGTAAACTCTAAATCAGAACAAGCTTTAATAGAAGATACCTAGTACGCACAATATGGTCCTTACATAGGAGTAAGGGAAATACTGAGTACGCACACCGCCACATTTCGCTTAAAACACTATTTAAATGAAGGTATGTGCGAACATGCTTGGAGAAATTGTCCTAACTAACTTGACTTTGTAGGAACTGCGTGGTATAATATAGATGACAGGGGAGTTCGTGTCCCCACTAAAATTTTAGTCCTAACAAGAAAGGGAGTGTAAACATGCTGGAAAAAGACTTACTTAGTATTAGTATGGTTGCTGCAGAAGGAGTGTCCTACGTGAGGGTATTCGTTCCCAGTAACCGCTCGTTTGTCCTAGCGGAGAAACGATGTCAGCGTTTAGAAAAATTTCTAAACGACGAATGGGAGTGGGCACAAGCCGAGCTTACCTCTGATAAAGAGGGTGGCACACTAAGGTTAAAAGTGGCACCCGAATTGCTTATAAGGGTAACGACAGTCTTGTGCAAAGAGGTAGGCGTCATAACATGCAACCTTCCGTGTGCTCAAAGGGAAGGTGAGGAAGATTTAAATAGAGGTTGGAATGACTAAAACCGTTATAACATACACAATGCGTGCTAACGACGACGCATCAATCCTAATAAAAGTTCCTGCAAAATTTTCAGTTTCCACAGAAAAAAATGTTAGGAATATTTTTGAAGAGATATACAAGGATATCGACCCCACAAAAGGGTGGTATGTGAACGAAACTTTAGGTGTAATAGAGTTTCGTGTCCCAGAAGAAATTTTAGTTGAAACATATAACCAAGTGTTCGACTTGGTTATAGATAGTGTCTACGGAGGTGGTGTGTAGAGACATAATAATATCGTTCAGACATAAAAAGAGAGGGCTAACAACCCTCTCTTTGTTGTTAAATAGAATTCAGTATCTACATAATTTCAGTTAGGACAATATGTATACACATAGCTTCCCGTTAGGACATTCAATTTCTAAAGCATACTTAGTACGCACAAGATTCCCCTAAAATTAAAATAAAGGCTAAAAGTAAGGACAGCTTCTAAAAAGAAACTGAGTACGCACACGCCCGTATTAAGAATCATAATCGTGCACACTAGAATACTATGTACGCTATGTCTTGACATTGTACCTACTATTTGATATACTTATCTTATCTCATTAACTGCCTTTAAGGCAGATTTAACAGAAAGGTTAAAATAATGCAAAGAGGTACAAAATTAGAAAAGTGGGACAAAAAGAGAATCGTGAACGATTTTCTCATAGAAAATTTCGTAAAGGTGCTCCCTTATAGGGGGTGCTCACTTATAAACGATTGTCCACAACACTACTCCATGCAAGACAAGCTTTTACAAGCGGCACGCACTTATCATATGCAAACTACTACTAAACCGTTCGCAAATAACACTGCGATAGAAAATTACGGATACGTCCTAACTATGAAAAGGTTAGGGTTATGCTAAATACAGTGCACACCCCTCTAGTGGAAATAGTCAAGGCATATTATGGTTCAGCCTTGGAATTCATTGTAGACAAGAATCCCTGTTTAGTCAGGGATTCAGTTAGACCTATAGGCATTTGGGTTTACTCAGAAGATTGTACCTGTGAAATGCTTATAGAATATACCATATTTATGTTAGACCAAAAATATAGGTATACTCAGGAGTTTATGTTTGGAAAGAAGGGGAAAGGTGGAAAAGGATTAAGAGTTCCTATAAGAATCCCACTATCCTTACTGACAGACTAGTGTAAACATAAATCCCCTTGTAAGGGCAAGGGGATTTTGTATTTAAAAGAAAACTCAATTTAGACAAAGCTATTTGTTAGGACAATTACAAAATTCAATTTACAAACTTTTTTTGTTAGGACAAAAACGTTCCCACAAAATTCAATTTTGGAACTATTTCCGTTACTACTATAATCGTGCTAACAAACCCTTAACGGCGTTACATTGTGATTTTTTTCACAAGCGGTAATTTGTGCTGGTGGCTGGTAGCTGGTGGCTGGTGGCTAGTAGCTGGTGGCTGGTAGCTGGTGGCTGGTAGCTGGTGGCTGGTATATATATATATAAATGTAGAAAGAAAGAAAGAGAGGGGAAAAATATAAATATATATAAAAAGTGATACATGAAATCGTTTGTATATACTTGCAATTAATGATATACTTAGGTATCTC
>Ga0272443_10000418_pt1 | contig 80734 bp, 65 predicted proteins | sample SSMAcet12_FD_193581 | JGI IMG/M metagenome (GOLD analysis project Ga0272443, IMG submission 193581) | Marine sediment archaeal communities from Little Sippewissett salt marsh, Falmouth, MA, United States - SSM-Acet-12 | ecosystem: Environmental > Aquatic > Marine > Wetlands > Sediment ...
TGCGGCCGACAACGACAAGCTCCGCGAAGGCTGCCGCATCCTGTGCGAGCTGGCGCAAAGTTGAGCACCCAGCGGTCATTGCGGGGCGGGAATAAGTCTGTCTGCGTGATGCCAAGACCTGAGTGACAATGGAATAGCATTGATGAGCAAGCCGGTAAGCGCGTCTGCGTATTTGAGCAGCCCTTGCTCACGAAGCAGTTCTTTGCGAGCAGTGACCCACGAGCCGTCCAGCTCGGATCGGCGGCCGCTGCAACCGCTCCCTTACGGTCGTGGCTCGGATGGTGACACAATGCTACCTTACAGGGTGGTACGGGCGTCTCGCCCGTCTGACTGTCACCACAGCACTCGCTGGCTATCCGCGCGTAAGACGGCCGCCACGGGGGGCGGCCGCTACAACCGCTACCTCACGGTCGCGGCTCGGATCGGGGACGGTTCACTCGCCCGGCCAGCGAACGACCCGGCCTGTGCGATACGCGCGGTTGCCCAGGTGCGGGCCGTTGACGGCCGTCACGCCGGCCTCGACCGGCGCGACGGGTTTTTCGCGCGTACGCATGCAGCGCACCCAGTGCTCGAGGTGGAGCAGCTCGCCGTCGGGCGTCTCGTAGAAGTCTCGCCCCCTGCGCCCCTCGCCCAGGATGAGTTCCTCGTATTCGCCCTTGCCTCGCTCCGGGTGCAACTCGTATCGGCCGCGGTCGAAGTAGAGCGTCGCCTCCGTGCCCATCAGCTCGCACATCGCGCCGTAGCGGGCATTGACGAACGTACCCTCGAAATGCACCTGCAGATCGTGCTCGGGATACGAAAGCAGGGTCTGGATCGTGTCGGGCGTTTCCCAGGCGCCTTTGGTTATGAAGTGGTGGCCCATCGTCGTCGCCTCGGTCGGATGGTCGAGGTCGAGCATCCAGTTGACCATGTCGATCCAGTGGGTCATGAGGTCCGTGAGGATGCCGCCGCTGTAATCCCAGAACCACCGCCAACTCCGGAAGCGGAACGCATCGAAGGGCCGATCCGGTGCGTTGCCGAGGAACATTTTCCAGTCGACGGTCTTGGGGTCGATGTCGGGCGTGGTCGGCCGGTAGGCGCCCCAGTTGCGATTCCAGCTGAGCCGGGCCTTGTAAACCTTGCCGAGCCGGCCGGCGCGGACGAGCTCGCGCGCCTTGTGGATGTGCGGCATGCTCCGCTGCTGTTGGCCGACGAGCACGATGCGGTCGGAGCGCTTCTGCGCGTCGATGACCGCCTGGCCCTCGACGAGCTTGTGCGTGAGCGGCTTTTCGCAGTAAACGTCCTTGCCTGCCGCCAGGGCCGCCACCGTGATCGGCACGTGCCAATGGTCCGGCGTGGCGATCAGGACGGCGTCGATGTCGTCGCGGCTGAGCAGTTCGCGGTAGTCCTTCGTGGCGAACGCGCCGGGCACCGCCATTTCCAGACCTTCTTCAAGGCGCTTGTCCCAGATGTCGCAGACGGCTGCGTAACGCACGTTCGGGATCTTCTGGATGTTCCGGATGAGCTTTTGGCAGCGGCCGCCCGTACCGATCGTACCGATGTTGATCGTTTCGTTGGCCGGGTAGCCGAAGACGCGTCTCCGACCGGTGCCAACGAGGGAAGCCACCGTCGCCGTCGATAAAGCCAGCATCTCGCGTCTGTTCATCTGTCTGTCTCCTGTATCAGGTTTCGACGGCCCAGGCAGTCTCGCGGAAAGCCTGCAAAGCCGACGCTGCCTCCGGGCGATGGGGTTCGTGTGCCACACTGTCGGCGGGAAACCGGGCCTATGCTTTGAACCACAAACTGGTTATATTGGAAACGAAGCGGCCTATGCGGCAATGGGCCCATGTGCAGCCACCTCCTTAACGCAAAGGATCTCACGATGAAAACCTACGCCAAATACCTGCTGCTGGCAATGCTGGTTTGCGTTCCGACGTGGATCGAGCCGGCTGCGGGGCAGACGGCGTCGGCCCCGACCGCTTCCCGGCCGGAGCGGTGGCGCCAACGTCGGCTTTTCCCCGTCCGGTGGGTCAGGGTCCCCGACTCGCTTCCTGACGGGGTGCGGCACGAAACATTCCACAGCAAGGCCATGAACTGCGACGTCGGCTACTGCATCGCCACACCACCCGGCTACGCCGACGGCCAGACGCGCTACCCCGTCCTCTACTTGTTGCACGGGCTGGGGGGCAATGAACTGACCTACAGGAAGCACCTAGAGAGGCTGCATGAAGCGATGGCCAACGGGCAGATCCCGCCTCTGATCGCCGTGGCGGTCAACGGAGGTTCTGCCACGATGTACTGCGACTCCGTCGATGGGACCATCCTGCCGGACACCATGATCATCAGGGAGCTGATCCCGCACATCGACAGCCAATACCGCACGATCTCCAGTCGCCAGGGCCGCATCATCGAAGGTTTCTCGATGGGCGGTTTCGGTGCGTTGAAGTTCGCGTTCAAATATCCCGAGCTGTTCTGTGCGGTCGTGGGCGGTGCGCCGGCGTTGCTCGAGTGGGATCGCGTCACCAGCGAGCGGCACGCCGAGATGGCCAGCCGCATGTATGCAAACGACCGCGAGGCCTTCGAATCCGAGCATCCCAGGACGTGGCTGAAAAAAAATGCCGACAAGATCCGGGGCAAGCTCCGCATCCGCATCATGATCGGCGATCAGGACGGCCTCAAAGCTTACAACGACGCGTTCCGCAAACTGATGGATGAACTCGAGATACCCTACGAGTACGAGGTCGTCGAAGGCGTCGGACATTCCTCGGGCAGGGTCTATGCAAAGCTCGGTACGGACGGCTTGCGGTTCCATGCGGCTGTACTCGAGCACGCAAGAGAAGTGAACCAGAAATAACCGTTGGTCCATTGGCAAGGGGGCGGCGCGGCGTCCGGTTTTGGTATTTCCGTTCGGCATGTTCACGCGGGAGAGGGCGGCGAGGGCGTTGTTCGCCCGACAGAGTACCAGTGGAAGCTCACTCGGCGGCGCTGCCATTCCAGCCGATCGGCTCATAGACGCAGTAGGGTTCCTCGTCGAGATAGGAACCGGTCTCGTAAAATGCCCGTGCGCGGCAGCCGCCGCAGACCATGCGAAACTCGCATGCGCCGCAGCGCCCGGTCAGCCGGTCCGGGTCGCGCAGGTCGGCAAAGACCCTGCTCGTCCGCCAGATGTGGCCGAAATCCTGCGCCCGGACGTCGCCCGCCTCGACCGGCAGGTATCCGCAGGGAAACACCTTGCCCTCGTGCGAGATGAAGCACACACCCGTGCCGGCCAGGCACCCTTTCGTGATCGTGTGCAGCGATCCGCCCTCAGCCCTTTCCGGATGAGCATGTTGTCCCTCGCGGCGTCGAGATCGCGGGATACCGCGTGCCTTGGCCTGCTGGCGGACAATCCGGTAATAGTGCGGCGCGCAGGTCGCCTTGATCTGCAAATCCGTGCGCTGTTCGAGTTCGTACAGATCGAGCAGCCGCTCTTCGACTTCGCGCGCGTCGAGCATCTGGTCAGCCGCGATCTGCTCGCCGCAGCCGACGGGAACCAGCAGAAAATAATGGACGGCTACCACGCCCGCGCGTTCGCCCAGAGCGAGCACGTCGGCCAACTGGTGCTGGTTGTGCCGGGCGATCGTACAGTTGACCTGGGTGGGCACGCCGGCCTGCCTGAGGTGGCCCAGGGCCGTTACTGCCCGCTCGAACGAGCCCACCTGTCCGCGGAGCCCGTCGTGCGTGGCGGCGTCCGCCCCGTCCAGCGAGATGCTCACGCGATCGAACCCGACCGCCGCGATGCGGGCCGCCATCGGGCGATCGATCAGCGTCCCGTTGGTGGCCAGCGCCAGGAGCAACCCCTGCGTTTTGGCGTGGTCGGCCAAGTCGAAGATATCGGGGCGCATGAGCGGCTCGCCGCCCGACAGAACGAGCACGGGTCGGCCCACGGCCGCTATCTGGTTGATAAGCCGTCGCCCCTCGCTCGTGGTGAGATCCGACTGCATCAGCTCGCGCGCGATATCGAGCCGCCGGCAATGCGCGCAGGCGAGGTTGCAGCCGGCCGTCGTCTCCCAGAACACCAGCCGAGGCGGCGGATAAAGTGCGTTCTGCGCTTCGCTTTGTCTCGTATCCGAATCACCCGGATGCATCTTGGCCCCGATGCCGTCCCCACTCTGCCGGCGCTGGCGTCCCTGCGCTCGCCCTGACCGTTGCATTATTGTAGATCGCGATCCACGAATACGTCATTTCCCGCAAGCTCGAAAGCCCGTGCAGATTTCAAAAGGGGCTACCGTGCGGCGGCTTGCGCAAGCTTGTTTTCGCTCGCGAACGCGTTGAATCGCTCCTTCAAACGCTTGACGACATCGGGGTGTTGGGCAGCCACGTCGTGCTGTTCCGCCGGGTCGGCCTCGAGGTCGAACAGGGCGTCCCGCTCGATCGGGTCGCCGGTCCTCACGCCGGGGTATTCGCTGGGGTGTGCCTGCTCGTAGGGCGCGATGAGCGTCACGCCGTCCGGCCGGCGGGGGTCGACCCACTCGACACCGGGTTCGAGGTAACGCCTTTTGCCGGGCGGGCGAACGTGCAACTTCCAGCGTCCCATGCGGATCGTCTGGAGATTCGGGCCTTTCATGCTGAACAGCGCCTCGTGGGGGCTGGGCGCTTCGGAGGTGAGCAGCGGCAAGATGTCCCTGCCGTCGATGACGCGGTCGCTCGGCATGGGAATACCGGCTGCCGTCAGCGCGGTGGCGAACAGGTCCATGATGATGGCCGGCGCGTGGCTGACGTGCCCGGCCGGGATCCGTCCCGGCCACCAGGCGATGAGCGGTACGCGCAGCCCGCCCTCCGTCGTCATCGACTTCATGCCGCGCAGGCCGGCGGTGCTGCCGCCATACCACGGGCCGTTGTCACTCGTGAAAATGACGAGGGTCTTTTCATCAAGCTGAAGCTCTTCGAGCTTTTCGACGAGCCGGCCCACCTCGTGGTCGAGCTCGGCGATGACGTCGCCGTAGAGGCCCGTGCCGCTCTCGCGATAGAACGCCTCCGAGGCGGCCAGCGGCTTGTGGGGCATCGCGTGGGGGAGGTAGACCAGGAAGGGCCGATCCTTGTTCTTCTCGATGAATGCGATGGCCCGGTCCGTGTAGCGGCGGGTCAGCGTCGCCTGGTAAACGGGGTATTCGACCACCTTCTCGCCGTCCCACAGTTCGACGGGGTGCATGTCGTTGCTGTAGAGGATGCCGAAGTATTCGTCGTAACCGTGGCGCGTCGGGTAGAACGGCGGCTTGTGGCCGAGGTGCCATTTGCCGATGCAGATCGTCGCGTAGCCGGCTGACTTGAACGCGCGTCCGAGTGTGATCTCGTCGGACGGCAGGCCGAGCTCGTCCGTATTGGCTCCCGGGCAGGGGTTGTTGACCATGCCGCTGCGGAACTGGTATCGGCCCGTCTGGAGGGCCGCTCGCGACGGCGCGCAATAGGGGCAACTGCTCATGAATTGCGTGAGCCGGGCGCCTTCGGCCGCGAGCCGGTCGAGGTTGGGCGTCTTGAACCGCGGATGCCCGTAGCAGCCCAGGTCGCCGTAGCCCAGGTCGTCGGCATAGATGATGACCACATTCGTGTGGTCGGCCGCCTGCACGGTGCGGAGCGGGCCGACCGCACATGCCGCCGCGAGAAGGACGATCCCGCAACGCAGTGCCCTGTGTGGCTGCGCGTGCATTGAATTCCGTTCGGCCGTCATTGTCGTATCCTCCCGTCAAACGAGGTTTGATGCATCCGATTACGGGATCTGCCAGAATTTGTGCATCTGCACGGAAAGCCGCCAGGTCGGCTGATGCTTGACGAGTTCGATGCACCAGGCGAGCGTCCGGGGATCGAGCCGATCGCCCTCAAAGGCCGGTGAGATAAGCCAGTGCTCCGCCTCCACGACGTTGTCGGGGATCGGCTGGCCGCGCGCCCGAACGTATTTGACCTCGTCGGCCCGGCGCTGACGGATTTTGTCATTGGCCGTCTTGGGGCTGACCGTGATCCAGTCGATGCCGTCCGGCAGCGCGATCGTGCCGTTGGTTTCGATAGCCAGCTTGTAGCCCGCCTCGTGCAGCCCGTCAACGAGCGGACGGTCCACCTGCAACGCCGGCTCGCCGCCGGTCAGGAGGAGCCAGCGATCGTGCGGCGCGAGGCGCCGGCATCGTTCGACGATCTGTGCGATTGTCAGCGGCCGACCCTTTTCGAAATCCGTATCGCAGTCGAACCCGTTCGTGGCGACCGTGCAGCGCAGGTTGCACCGCGCGAAGCGGACGAAGACGTTGGCCGTCCCCGTTCGCACTCCCTCGCCCTGCAACGAGTAAAAGATCCGGTTGATCAGGTACGTCCTCACCGCGACGCCTCCGCCCGGCAGTTCTCCGTCTCCCAGAGAACGACGCGCGTCAGCTGCACGCCCGTGTCGGCCAACTGCTGCGGGCCGACGACGTCCAGCAGATAGCGGGCGAGGTTTTCTGCCGTCGGGTTGACGGGGCAGACGAAGACGCGCTGGCCGGGCACGCTGGCCAGCAGACGGCGCATCGCGTCGTCCTTCTCGTAGCAAAGGAAAGTGTGGTCCCAATGCGTCTCGATCCACTCGCCGAGCTTTTCCTTGAGCACGCCGAAATCGATCACCCGGCCCAGTTCGTCGAGCGTGTCAGCCTCCGCGTAGAACTGCACGATGTAGTTGTGGCCGTGGATGCCGGCACACTTGCCCTCGTGGCGATAGATCCGGTGTCCGGCACAGAACTGAAAACGTCGAACGATGGTCGTCATGACGGGCGATGCTCCGGGTTGCCCCGTTCGGCCGAGGCGGTCACTCCGATCCCCCCGCGCGGATGGAACGTTCCGGTCGCCCGCAGCCAGCGCGGCTGAATCTGCTCGAAAAGGTCCGTGGCGATCCGGTCCACGAGCGTCTCGTTGAACGCGCGTTCCTCGCGGTAGCTCCACAGGTAGAGCTTGAGCGACTTCGTCTCGGCCAGGGAGCCGGCGGGTACGTATTCGATGACGAGTCGGCCGTAGTCCGGCTGGCCCGTTACCGGGCACAGCGTGCTGAACTCGCTGCATTCGAGCCGGACGACGATGCGCCCGCCCGTCCAGTCGATGAGATCGAGCGTCCGCGTCGGCTCGTTGGTCGGCTTGCCGAGGTATTTGAATTCTTTCACCGATCGCTCCTTACGTTTCCTTGTAAACGGTCGGGTCGGGCACGCCGGCCTGGGCGAACGCCTCGCGCCGCTCGACGCATGTGCCGCACCGTCCGCAGTGGAGCGCTTCGCCCTTGTAGCACGACCAGGTCCGCGCGAGTGGCGCCCCCAGCGACGCGCCGAGCTGGACGATGTCCGCCTTGCGCAGGTCGGAAAAGGGCGTCAGCAGCTCGATCGCGTGCCGGTCGCACAGCCGCACCGCCTGCCGCATCGCTTCGATAAAGGCCGGCCGACAGTCCGGGTAAAGCGCGTGATCGCCCGCGTGGGCCGCGTAGGCGACTCCGTCGGCCTTGAGGTTTACCGCCCAGGCGACGGCCAACGACAGCAGAATCATGTTGCGGTTCGGCACGACGGTCTGCCGCATCGAAATGTCATTATAACGTCCCTCGGGCACAGGCTGGTCGCCGGTCAAAGCGCTGCCGGCCAGCAAGGGGCGAACCGCGCGGAGATCCACCGTACGGTGGTCCACGCCGGCTTCATCGCAGATCGCGGCGGCTGCCTCGAGCTCCTTGCGATGGCGCTGGCCGTAGTCAACGCTCAAAGCATGCAACGCGTGGCCGGCCCGGCGCAGCTCGTACAACAGCACCGTCGAGTCGAGCCCGCCGCTATGAATGAGCACCCATTGCATGGGAAATCTGTCCGCAAAAAGCGGCCTGTGCCAATGTCCGTCCTGTCACAAACGTTCAGGATAGACCGGCCGATGTTTGAATTCCACCCCGCCTCCGGAGGTTTCCTGCAAGGGCTGGTCCGTTACGAAATATTCAGCAGGTGCAGCCGAATCAGGTTGAGGGCGGTCAACGCGGCGCGCTGCCGGACAGCCTGGCGGTCCGAAAACGCACCGAACCGGTGCTCGGTTACTTCGACGTGCGTGTTGTCAGCCAGCCCGATGTAGACGAGCCCCACGGGTTTGTCGGCCGTGCCGCCGCCGGGGCCGGCGATCCCCGTCAGACTGACGGCGATATCCGAGCCGCTGAGCCGTTGACAGCCGGCCGCCATCGCCTCAGCCACCTCCGCGCTGACCGCGCCGTGCGCATCGATAAGTTCGCCCGGCACGTTCAACAGCGCGGTCTTGGCCTCGTTGGCGTAGGTCACCACGCCTTGTAGGAAATACGCGCTCGAGCCGGCCACGTCGGTGAGCATCTTGGCCACGAGGCCTCCCGTGCACGACTCGGCCGTCGCGACCGTTTTCCGCCGGGTCGCCAACAGGCGGCCGACGACGGCCGGCAGCGTCTGCTCGTCGCAACCGTAAACGAGGGTGCCGAGCCGGCGGCGAATCTCGTCGGCCGTCTCCTGCAAAACGCGCTGCGCTTCTTCCGCCGATGCGCCGCCCGCGTAGACCCGCACGCGAATGATCCCCTGCTCAGCGGAGGTGCCGACCTGCGGATACCGGTCGCGCGCCATGAGGCCGGCGATGCGCTGGGCGATGTCCGACTCGCCGGCCCCGAAACAGTGCAGCGTCGTGTCGAGCAGGACCGCCCCGCCGGTCCGGTCGGCGAGGAACGCGTCGACGTTGGCGGCGAACATCTCCCGCATTTCACGCGGCACGCCGGGCAATGCGAAGACGGTCGCCGACCCGCAGGCGGCCCGGATACCCGGAGCCGTGCCGCACGCGTTGTCGATCGGCTCGCTGCCGGCCGGGAAGCACGCCTGGATCGTGTTGGCTTCGGGCATGGGCCGGCCGCGCTGCGCGAAGAACGCGCGGATCCCCTCGACGTGCCGTTCGCTGCGTTCGAGCGGGACGCCCATCGTCTCGGCCAGCGCCTGGCGGGTCAGATCGTCGGGTGTGGGCCCGAGACCGCCGGTCATAATGACCAGTTCCGCCTGCTGGCAGGCTGAACGGATCCCCTCGACGATCGCGTCCTGGGCGTCCGGTACCGTCCGATGCGAGCGGACGTCGACGCCCCGCCGGACGAGTTGGCGGCTCAACCATGCTGCGTTCGTGTCGACCGAACAACCGCAGGTCAGCTCGCTCCCGATGCTCAGAATGACAGCCTTCATCGCGTTCAACGATAACCGCCCAGCCCCGGCAACGGAAGCACATGAACCAACGCGGCCCGCGCTCCGGCGGGCATGCTGGCCGCGGCATGCAGCCGGCGTTAAGATCAGAGACCGATTCGCGCCGAAACGGCGGGAGGGTGCCATGTTCCAGCCGGGAAGTCCTTTTTTCAACAACGTCGGCCGTATGCGGTGGACGGTCTTCTGTGTTCTTGTTTTGTCTGCGGGAGGCGGCATTGCCCCCGGCGCTGAGAACCAGCCGGATCCCGACGCGCCGCCCCACATCGTGTTCTTTCTGACCGACGACATGCGGTACGACGCGATGGGCTGCGCGGGTAATCCCGTTGTCCGCACGCCGCACATCGACCAGCTCGCATCCGAGGGGATGCTGTTCCGCAACAGCTTCGTGACGACCTCGATCTGCATGACGAGTCGGGCGAGCATCCTGACGGGCCAGTACGAACGCCGCCACGGCATCTCGGATTTCAATATGCCGCTCGGCGAGGAAGCCTTCGCGCAGACCTATCCCGCCCTGTTGCGCAAGGCGGGTTATTACACGGGTTTCGTGGGCAAGTGGGGGCTCGGCGGCGCGCTGCCGAAAGAGCAGTTCGATTACTTTACGGGTTATACCGGCCAGGGCCGCTACTTCGAGGAAGGCGATCCGGAGCACCTGACGCGCAAGCTCACGCGCCAGGCGTTGGCGTTTCTGGAGGAAGCACCGGCCGACCGGCCGCTGCTGCTGTGCATCAGTTACAAGGCTCCCCACTGCCAGGACCGCGCCGAGCGGCAATTCCCGCCCGACCCGGCCTACGAAACGCTCTACCGCGACGCGACGATTCCCGTGCCCGCGTCAGCCACGCCCGATGCGTTCGCCTCCCTGCCGGAATTCCTCCAGCGCTCCGAGGGGCGGACGCGGTGGGAAAGGCGTTTCGCAACACCGGAGATGTACCAGGCGACCGTCAAGGACTACTATCGGCTCGTTACGGGGGTTGATGTCTCCGTCGGCACGATTCTGGATCGGCTGAAGCAGGCCGGCCTCGACGCGCGGACCGTCGTCATCTTCACGTCGGACAACGGGTTCTTTCTCGGCGAGCACGGCCTGGCCGGCAAATGGTTCATGTACGAGGAGTCGATTCGCGTCCCGTTGATAGTGCGCGATCCGCGTGTTCCGGCAGCCGCCCGGGGCCGGCAGGTGGACGCGATGGCCTTGAACATCGACGTCGCGCCCACGATTCTCGCCTTGGCTGGCCTGGACGCGCCCGACGCGATGCAGGGGCGATCGCTGGCAAGCTGGCTGCGGGGCGGTTCGCCCGACTGGCGCAAGGAGTTCTTCTACGAACACACGTTCGATTTCCGGGATCGAATCCCTCCCTGCGAGGGGGTGCGGACGACCCGTTACAAATACATCCGTTACGTCAATGCTGATCCGGTGCACGAATCCCTGTTCGACCTGGAGCAGGACCCGCACGAGCTGAACAACCTCGCCGGTGACCCTGCCCTGTCTGCAGTACTCGATGAACTGCGCGAAAGCTGGCGACAGTGGCGGAGGAAGGTGCAATAGATCGCCCGCCGCCGAGGCCCGGTGCCTGCGAGGATTTTCCGGATAAGCACAAAGGGTGGTGCATCGGCACCCGCGGGGTTCCGGGCGCAGCGCCATCTGCGGTGCGACCGTCATCGAGGACGACAGCCTGCCGAAGTTCGAAGCGGCCGGCAAGCCGAGAACGATTCGAAAAGATGCCTCTTTTCTACGGGAGATCAACGTGAAGAAAAAACCGGCAACGCAGCCAAAGGAACCTTCCGCCAACGGCCGACCGCGCGTCCGGTTCGAGACGAGCCTGGGGGAATTCGTCGCGGAACTCCATCCCGACAAGGCGCCCGAAACCTGCGAGAACTTCCTGCGCTACGTGGACGACGGATTCTACAACGGGACCGTTTTCCACCGGATCATCGACACGTTCATGATCCAGGGCGGCGGCTACACGGATCTGGCGACTTCCAAAACCGAAGGTCTTCGCCCGCCGATCCGCAACGAAGCGAAACAGGGGCTGAAAAACGAACGCGGCACGATCGCGATGGCACGCACGGGCGAGCCGCATTCGGCCACGTCCCAGTTTTTCATCAACGTGCAGGACAACGCGAATCTCGACCACCCCAGCTTCGACGGGTGGGGCTATTGCGCGTTCGGGAGCGTCGTCGAGGGGATGGACGTCGTCGAGCGGATCCGCGACGTGCCCACCCGGCCGAATCCCCAGATGCCCGGCGAAAACTCCGAGCCTGTTGATCCACCGGTCATCGTCGGCGCGCAACGAGCGGATTGAATGACCCCCAAAGAGGGGTACCGCGGCCAAGCGGGGCGAGCTCAAATGGAAATCCCGGCATGGAAAAGGAAGCGCGATGAGTGGTGAGCCCACCCAACCCGGCCTTGCTGACACCTCCCGGGATGTGGGAACAGTTCCGCCCGCGCCCGGGGGAACGATCGAGGACTACCTGAAGACCAGCGGCGGTGGTGTGTCCGGTTCCGTAATCGCAGCCGATGGAAGGTCAGCCTGGGTGCCCTGTTCCCGCGGCGAGCTCCAGCGCTGGCCGGTCGAATGCACCGACGAAGTGGACAAGGCGACGATTCGCGTCCTGTTGCGGCGCAAGGGCGTGTGGTTCATCAACTACCTGCTCGACCCGGCCACGGGGCCGTACATTCCCAATTGCTTCGACTACGTGTGCAGCGATCCCGCTTACGATATCGAGCGGTTGGCGAAGAACGCCCGCCGGGACATCCGCCGCGGTTTGCGCAGTTTCGTCGTCCGCCGGATTTCCTGGGACGAGTTGCTAAAACACGGCTTCCCCGCCCTGGCCGACACCGCGGGGCGCCATGGAGAATTGACCCGTTCCCCCGATCGTCTGCGGCAATTCACCGACCGGGTTCGCAACTCGCCCTGCCACGAAGCCTGGGGCGCCTGGCAGGGAGAGGATCTGGCCGCTTGGCTGGCATTCGCCAAGATCGACGATTATGCGACCATTTTCAGCGTCTGCTCGTGCACGGCCGCCCATCGCGGCTGCCCCAACAACGCGGTCCTGTACGAGGTCACGCGACACTGCCTCATCGAGGAGAAGCGGCGATTCGTCTCGCTGGGCCTGAGCAGCGTCCTGGCCGACCCGAACCAGTGGTTTCTGCACAAGTACAAGGTGCGCATGGGGTACGAAGCGCTGCCACGGTTCCGGCGGTTCGTCCTCCATCCGCTTCTGCGGCCTATCCTCGGCACGAGGTTGGCCTCTGTGGTGTGGGATATGGCATACAAGCTCAAACCGGATCATCAGAAGCTCAGCCGGTTGGCGGGTATGGCCCGGCTTCTTTCAAGCCGCCAGACGGACCCGCTGGCCTGGGCCGAGAAGGACAAGCAGGAAAATGGCGACTGAGCGAAGCATCTTGAGAGGGGCGGGCGATGAGGCGCATCCATGACTGACGTCAGCGCACCGGAACGGTGCCTGCTTTGCGAGGCGAGTTCGTCGCTGCGGCCGGCCCGGTTCCGGCAGCTCTATTCCCAGGCGCAGGGTCCGCCCGTGGAAATTACCTGGTGGGTATGTCGTGCTTGCGCGGGCTGGTTCGCGTTTCCAACCCCCTCGGTCGAGCAGATCGAGCGCCATCTGGCATCCATACGGTACAACGCACCGTCCCAGGCCGACACGATCTTCACGGACAAGCAGCGCGTCTTCGAGACCATCCTGGACGGGCTTTTTCGCCGGAAGAAAACGGGCCGCTTGCTGGACTTCGGGTGCAACTACGGCCACTTCCTCGAGTTCGCCACGGGCCGCGGCTGGGAGGCGGTCGGCTTCGAGCCCGCGCCCGGACCGGCCGACTACGCCCGGCAGCGCGGTGCGGAGGTGCGCTGTGCGTGGTCGCTGGATCAAGCGGGTTTTGACGACGGCACATTCGATGCGATCGTGGCGGTGGACACGTTCTACTACGTGTGGCATCCTTCTGACACGCTTCGAACGTTTCACCGGCTGCTGAGGCCCGGCGGCGTTCTGGTCATGCGGATCTCCAACAAGAATGCATTCTTCCGGCTGGTCGCACGCTTGACGCGTTCGCGGGACAAGCTGGACAAGCGGATGTCGAGGTTGCTGGGGGATCACTTCCACAGCATCGGCATGCGGCCCCTGGCGGGCGTGCTGGCCGCGATCGGTTTCGAGTCGGTCCAGGTCGAGCCGGGCGCGACGACCGTGCCGCTTGGATCGGCCCCCCGACGGACGCGGTGGGCCTATGGGCTGGCCGACTGGACCCGTCGCCTCACCGCCGGCCGACTGGTCCTGTCGCCGGGCGTCCTGGTGTGGGCTATGCGCCGATCGGACCGCTGAAGCGCTCCCGGTTGGCGTACCGACCCCTGATGACAACCTATGACATTTCGCGATTTCCTGGAGCGTATTGTCCTGCCTTTACCGACCGCACAGGATTCAAGCGCGCGGCTCTTTTACTCAAACTGAGCGGTTTGCTGTAGCGGCCGCCCCCCGTGGCGGCCGTCCGGGCCTCCCGAAGAAATCGCTCAGTTTGAGTCTGTTAATGGGACATCCGAAAGTGAAATGTTCCGATGTCACGTCGCTCGTCCGCGGATTTTCGCGAAGACCTCGGCGGCATGGTAGCTGCTGCGGACGAACGGCCCCGAGGCAACCCCGTCGAAACCCATCCGCTCGGCCCGGCGGGCGATCGCGTCGAACTCGGCCGGCCGATAGAACCGCGCGACGGGCGCGTGCTGCGGCGAGGGTTGGAGATATTGGCCTATCGTGATGATCCGGCACCCGACCGCCCGCAGGTCCGCCAGCGCGCAGTCGAGCTCCTCCTCCGTTTCGCCGAGGCCGACCATGAGCCCGCTTTTCGTGGGGATCTGCGGGTAGCGCTCCCGCACGATCCGCAGCACGTCGAGCGAGCGGTTGTATTGGGCCTGGGGACGCACGATCGGGGTGAGGCGTTCGACCGTTTCGAGGTTGTGGTTGAAGATCTCCGGGCCGGCCTGACCAATCGTGTCGATCAGCTCGGGGCGCGCGTGCAGGTCGGCCGGCAGAACCTCAACGGTCGCGCCGGGCAGTGCGGCGTGGATCGCGTGGACGCAGGCGGCGAATTGGCCGGCGCCTTCGTCGGGCAGATCATCGCGCGCGACGGCCGTCACGACCACGTGCCGGAGGCCGAGCTTGCGCGCTGCCTCAGCCAGCCGGACCGGCTCGTCGGGTTCGGGCGGCCGCGGGCGCGCGGTCGTGACGGCACAAAAATGGCATCGCCGCGTGCAACGGTCGCCCAGAATCATGAAAGTCGCCGTTTTGTGGGACCAGCATTCGGTCTGGTTCGGGCAGCGCGCTTCCTGGCAGACCGTGGCCACGCCGCTGTCTGCCACAATGCGGCGCGTGGCGGCCATCGTCCCGCCGGCCGGCAGCGGCCGCTTGAGCCACGGCGGCAGCCGTCGAGCCGGTTTGCCGTCTTCGTTCTGAATCACGGGGTGCTTCATGACATCTCCATAGCCAACGGGGCGGGGTCCCATGGCCGCGGCCTGCTGCTCGGGTCCGTTCACGCCTCATTGTATCCATGGTCTATCCGTGAACCACCTGCCGGAAGACCATCGATTGTGCCCCGCTCGCTTTTTGCTTTGACAGCACTACGCGGTCGCAGGTGCGAACCATGTGCAGCGTACGGCCGTCCCGCGCCAAAACGGCCCTGCAGGATCGCACGCGGCGGTAGGTTGTCGCATGATCGTTTTGGAGCGGGAGGGCGGCCGCTACAAAAAAACGGGTCCAGCGCCCGTTCGTTGCCTCCCTTGCTCAGGACACTATACTGGCGTATACTTGTATCGACATGTCTACCGATGCAACAAGTGTGGCTGGACGCACGCAAGAATGAACTGGGTCCAACGATGGCTTGAAGCGACCGCGTGCCCGTCCCTCGAACCGCAGCGGGACCGGCAAGTCGAGTCCCTCGCGCACGAGATCGGCCGGGCCATGCGCCAGGAGGGCCGTTTTTTCCATCTCGAACAGGCCGCCGCCGCGCTGGGGATACCTGCCGAGGACCTGCCGCTCGTCCGCGAGCGTCTCTATGAGTTGAGCCTGAAATTCGCGCTTCGCCGGTTCACGTTCGCCGACAAGGACCGAGCAGCCCTGGGGTGGGTCGCCCGCAAGCTTCAGCTCGCGCCCGAGCAGGCCCGGCAGGTGGAACTCCGCGTGGGCCGCAAGGTCTTCGAGGAGTACCTGGCCTTCGCGATCGCCGGCGGCTTTCTGGATGACGAAGAACGGGCGCAGCTCCGCGCGATCGCAACGTGCCTGGCTGTCACCACGCGGCAGCTCGTACTGGGCTATCTCGTCGAGTCCGGCGGGGACTTTCTGCACCGGATCATGGAAGGCATGGCCGATGCGGGCCGCATCCCGGACGCAGCCTGGGAACAGCTGCTGAGCAACGTCGAAACGCTCGGCGTATCACGTGTCGAGTTCATGGCGCCGCTCCGCGGCCATGCCGCCGGCTTCGCCCGCAAGATCATCAACCGGGCCAAGGCCAACGGCGGTCTGACCCGCAACCAGATCCCGCCGATGCGAAGCCTCGTCGATAAAGTGATGTCTGTCGCGCAGCGGGGATCGGCACTGCGCCCGCCCGCCGGGACCGCTACTCGGGTGCCTCGTCCGCCAGCCACCGCTTGAGAAACGCCACGCCGGGATCGACGACGACCTCGTGACCGCCTTCGTGCAGGTGCATCTCGATACGGTCAGCCAGGCCGAGCTTTTCATAGTGGACGCAGGCCTGCTTGAACTCCTCGACGACGCCGGGCCAGTGAGAAATGGTGTCTTTTTTACCCGTCTGGATCATGAGTGGCCGGGGGCAGATAAGCGACACCGCGTCGTGGTCGGCGAAGACCGTCAGCCAACCGACGTAGAAGGCATGCTCTTCCTCGGTTTCCAGGAAACAGCTGTAGCGGTCGCTCGGCACGACCATCTTTTCGAGCCGATGGTTGAACCAAGCGCTGACGACTGCCACCTTGATCCGCGGTTCGAGGGGCGTCCAGTACATCGTCGCACGCCCGCCGCGCGACAACCCCCAGATGCCGACGCGGTTCGCGTCGATCCTCGGGTCGGCCAGCACAACGTCGAGGAGGTTCCGGAGGCGCGCCAGCTCGACGCCGGCCAGGGTCGTGCCTGCTAATCGGCACATGCGTTCGAGGCGGTTGCGGCTGGGCATGCTGCGGGTGTCGGCCGGGGCGAGCACGGCGAATCCCTCCTCGACGAGCCGCCGGCCGTAACTGTGGTAAGCCGTGCTGGCAGTCAGGCCGAAAATCGCTTCCGGCACGCCGTTCAGGCCGTGCGGGGCGATCACGAGCGGCGCGGGTTTCTCAGCCGCGTCGGCCGGCAGGACCAGGATGGCCTCCGCCTGGATTTCGCCGAGCGGCAGCGCGATCCATTGCCCGCCGATGTCAGCCAGCGCGTCGAAGGGCCGGCGCTCCAGCGGTCCCGTCGGCCGCAAGGTCGGGGGGTTGATGATCGCGCGCCACTGCCGACGGTTGGGCTCGACGCTGGCCAAAAACGCTTCGATGCTCGAATAATCGCGCCGCCACGCGTCGGCTGCCCGTTGCGGGTATCCCTCGATGATCCGCCGGCGGAGGTAGTCTTCCATCCGCTCGGCGTACCGGTCGGCCCGCTGCTCGGCCCGCTGTTTCACCTGCTCGGCCGACACCCCGTCCGCTGGCGCCGCATTCGTGCCCCCGACCAGAACGACCGCCATCGTCGCCATGCCCAACGTTAACCGCATCGGTCAGTCTCCCTGTGACGTGTGTGAGACCGCCGGATCGCGCCGCCCCGGTGAACCCGGCATCCGCGGACACGCCAAAAACACGTGAAAAACAGGATGCTACCCGGCATCCACGCAATCAGCCAAGGGACGGATGAAAGAGACGCTGTCGAATGACGTCTTCTTTGCTCAGGTGCTCCCTGCCGGAGCCGATACGCAGATTTTTGCTGCGGTTTGGCCCCGTGGAATTCAATAGCCTTTTCCGGCCGGGCCATAAGCGCATAAGTCCCTCTTAATGCGGCGGTTACGGGTCTCTCGCTCTCGGCGGCCTCCCTGTCCTCCTGTCGATCTCGAACGATTCGCCCCTGCTTTTTGAGCGGATTCGAAGGATTTAACACGCCTGTTCCGATAATTTCGGCCCGGCAATGGCACGTTCGTGGCGCATCAAGAATGGCCGTTCCGGCAACCGATATACCCCAGCCCTTGTGGGGAGGCTCGCGCCGGCGTCCACATATGGGATACCGGCCGGTCGCCTCACTGCAGGTGGCCGTTTTTTCGAAAGTCGATTGAAGAAAAAGTTGCCGTTCGGACGAAGTTAGGGTATACTTATGGCCGTACAAAACGTGAACAGATCGTTGTCGGAGAAGATCGAGGGCCGCACGCGGATGCCCGGCATGACGAGCCGGGCAGTGTCCGGCAGGCCGGCAGATGGGGCCGACTGCATGCCACCGCCGGCCCAACGGCTGCCGTTATGGGATGGGCCGCTCCACCCGACCCGCGGCGGGAATGAGCAAAGCGATGCGTTGCCTTTGTGCGTGCTGGGCCCGGGCGGCAGTTTCCAATCGGTAGTGAATGCCTCGCGCGGCGCAGGCTCCTGCGATAGGGGGAGGGTCTGTGCGGGGACGGAAGCGGCGGTGGGGCCGGCCAAGGCGCTGGCGCGTTTCGACGCGCTGCGACGTCGAGTAACGGCAGCCATAGGAGCGCGGCCTGTTGTGAGGGAGACACGGCTCGTTCCGGCAAGCACGCGCTGTGGGGTAGTGGATCGATGCGCGGAGACCGCGCCGGCTGAATTCTGGCCACTCGTCGCCATCGGACCGGAAGGGCTCGAGATCATCGCGCAGCGGCTGACTCGGTCGTGGCTGGACAAGGAGGTCGCCGATGTCCAAAAAGGTGCAACGCTCAAAAAAGAGGCCGCGTACGATTCAGCGACTGACACCCAAGCAACTCAAAATCCTCTCGCTCATCCGCGATTACCAGCATCAACATGGTTATTCCCCGACGATGCAGGAGCTGGCCGACGAGCTCGGCATCACCAAGGTCACCGTGTTCGAGCACGTCGCCGTCCTCGAAAAGAAGGGGCTTCTGCGACGCGCGCGGCACCGGGCCCGCTCTTTGGAGCTCTCCTCACAGGTGGAGTTCCCGGATGAAACGCATCGCGTCCGGCTGCCACTGGTCGGCACCATCGCGGCCGGCGAACCCATCGAGGCGATCGAGCAGCGCGAAACCGTCGACGTCGGCCAGCTTTTCAGTAGGTCGTCCGGCGCGTTCGCTCTCAAGGTGCGCGGCGACAGCATGCTCGACGAGCAAATCCGTGACGGCGACCTGGTCATCGTCGAGCCGCGCGAGACGGCCTCGAACGGTCAGACGGTCGTTGCGCTTCTGGAGGGCGGCGAGGCTACGCTCAAAAAATTCTACCGCGAACAGGGCCGATGCCGCCTCCAGCCGGCCAACCCGGCCTTTGAGCCGATCTACGCGCGCGACGTGCGCATCCAGGGCATCGTCGTCGGCGTGCTCCGGGTCTGCTCTTCGTAAGCTTCCCTGCGAAATATCGGAGCGATTCCCAGCACGTCGCGATCGGTTGCGTGCATGACAAGAAGCGCAACCCTGTCCTTGTTCGCCCATGGAATCATTCTTGGGATATCGATGAAGGAACCGCCTGCGGCGAAAGACAACAATACGCGGGCAGTTCCGCACACCGGGCACGATCTGGTGCAAAGAACGGCTTTTCTGCTGGTAAAAGTCGGCCATTTATGTTATAGAATGATCCTACGCCGCCGGTCGGATGCATCCGCGGGGACGGCGTTGACAGTCCGCACCGACTCGCCCTCGGGGAAACACCATGCACTCGAGTTCTGCTCGCCGTCATTGCAAAGCCATCGGGTTCATGCTCGTGGCGTTCGCTGCTTCGGCGGCCAGTTGCGGTTGCGCGGTCACCGACTACGTAGGGCACGTGACTGTCGGTGAGATCGAGCTGCTCTTCTCGGCGGTCCCGATCGAAACCGCCCTGGCTGACTCCACCCTGACCGATACCCAGCGCGAAAACCTCGCGCTCATCATCGAGGCGCGTGACTATGCCGATCAGGTCGTAGGCCTGTCTGTCGGCAACAGCTATCAGCGGTTCGTCAACCTGCACGGCCAACCGCTCGCATGGAACCTGACGGCCTCACGCGAGGACGCGATCGAGCCATATATCTGGAACCTTCCGATCGTCGGCCTGCTCCCGTTTCTGGGTTTCTTCGATTTCGATCGGGCCGTCGCCGAGCGCGACCGGCTCGTTGCAGCCGGCTATGACACGCTGTTATATGAACTCGACGCTTTCAGCACGCTGGGCCTGTTGCCCGACCCGGTCGCTTCGTCGCTGCTGGATCGGCCGATCTATTCGATGGTCGAGACGGTCTTCCACGAGCTGCTGCACAACACGGTCTGGAGCGGCACCGACGTCGTCTACGACGAGTCGTTGGCCAACTTCGTGGGCCGCAAGGCGGGTTTGGAGTTTCTTGACGAACGCTTCGGTCCAGGCAACCCCCACAGCCAGGAAGCGCATGACGCCTATGAAGATTCCGACATTTTTAATGACTTTCTCAGTACCTTGCGCGCCCAGCTCGAGGAGGTCTACAACAGCGATCTGAGCCGGGAGGAAAAGCTCGCGGCGCGCGAACCGATTTTCGAGGCTGCCCGCGAACGCCTGGCCGACGAAGTTCTTCCTCAGATGCATGCCCCGGATCACTACGCGCACTTTACCGAGACGAACCTCAACAACGCTTTCCTGCTGATCAACAAGCGCTACCACAGCCAAAACGATCTGTTTGAGACTCTCTACGAACAGCTCGGCCGAGACTGGGCGAGCGCCTTGGCGACCTTCACGGAAGCCTCCACGAGCGAGAACCCCTTCGAAGCCCTGCGGGCCGCGGTGAACCACAACGCCAACTGAGCATTCCCGACGGCATCCCACCGCCCGATGGCGCAACCTGCACCTGCTCCATGACGGCCTGTCTGCCGGTCGTAAAAGCGAGATTGGCTCACGCTAAGACAGCGATGTGTCGAGAGCAAAAAGCTCACGCCAAGGCGCGGAGGCGCAGAGCTACAAAAGCTTTGCGGTCATTGCGGCTTTTCGTGAGCTTACGATGGTCATTCCTGGCGTCGTATGGCGTCCATGCAAACGGATTGGCTGCAACGATGAATGCATGGCAAGTCCAACTTCCCCCAGAGTTCAGCCGTGTTGCTTTGGGGTCGTTCCGTCGTGGATGAGGGGTTCAGCCCGTCTTCTCTTCGGGCAGGACCTCGATGCGGACGCGGTTGACCTTGCGGTCCTCGGCATCCAGGACGCTGAGCCGGATGTTGCCGTAGCGGAGCTGCTCGCCGGTGGCGGGGACCCTACCGAGTTCACTGAACAGGAAACCGCCGACGGTGTCGTAATCCTTGTCCTCGGGCAGCGCGATGTCCAGCTCGTCGTTCAGTTCGTCGACATGGACGCGCGCGTCGAGCTCGAAGGTACGCGCGTCGATTTTCCGCATCGGCTCCGGCTCGGCCTGCTCGTATTCGTCGGCGATCTCGCCAATGATCTCCTCGACGATATCCTCGATCGTCACCAGGCCGGCTGTCCCGCCGTACTCGTCGACCACGATGGCCAGATGCACTTTCTTTTCGCGCAGCTCGGCCAGCAGGTCGGCGATGCGCTTCGTCTCCGGCACGAAGGGGACCTTGCGCATCAGGTCGGTCGGCTTGAAAGGGGCGTCCGCCTCGAGCATGAGCAGATCCTTCGCGTAAAGCACGCCGCGCACGTCATCGAGGTTCTCTTCGAAAACGGGGATGCGCGAATGCCCTTCACGCGCAATGGTCTGCTTGGTCTCGACCAGGTTCGCCGTCGCGGGTACGGCGACGATCTCTGTGCGCGGCGTCATGATCGCGGCGACGTCGGTGTCGCGAAATCGGATGATCGATTCGATCATGTCGGCGTCGTCCTCGTGGACCGCGCCGGCCAGCTCGCCTTCCGTAACCGCTTCGAGAATCTCCTGTTCGATCTGGTCGGCCTCCGCCTGCCCGCCGTCGCTGGAAGGCAGGCCTGCCAGCCGCCTCAGAATAAGCTCAGCCAGGTTCTGAAGCGCGATGAACGGATAGAGCACGTAGCTGAGCGCCAGCAGAACCGGCAGGGTCCAGGCCAGAAAACTGCTGCCGCCATAGCGCGCCCACGCACTGGCCAACGTCACGCCACTGATTGTCAGAAAAAAGGCTGCCGTGAAAAAGACAGCCAGGTATTGCAGCGTCGGTGATGCGTCGGCTTCGATCCCGTAGAACCGGGCCACGACAAGCACGAGTGCCAGAATCGCCGCGATCCGGAGAAGCGACGTGGAGAAGATGAGGTCTTCGCGGCGGGCCGACAGCCGATCGAGCAGGTAGCCCCTGCCACGCTTTTCGAGCCTGTCAGCCAATTGCGCGCGCGACACGTGCCGGATCGCGATCTGCGCCGTCGTGACGAAACAGATGACGGCCATCAGAGCGATGCACACCCAGAGCTCGGTAACGGACACCGTTTTCATGACCTCCCTTGTCTGGATGACCGGCCCGCTCCACCCGTGCTGCGGCGGGTGCCGGATGCCGGTAGGGACCACCCCAGCTCCCTCAGAACGCGATCTTCCTGGCGACGCATCCGCCGTCGCTGTGCGGGCGTGGCGTCGCGCCCACCGCACAGGTGCAACACGCCGTGAATAACGTAACGCAGCGCTTCCTGCCGGGCGGGGACGCCGAGCTTTGTACTCATGCGGGCGGCCGCGTCAGCCGAGACGACGATTTCACCATCGATCGCCTCCTCCGGCGTGCCGGGCCCGGTCAGATCGAATGCCAGCACGTCGGTGGCCTTCGGGTCGTTCAGGTAGCGGGCATGGAGGTCGGCCATTGTCGCATCGTTCGTGACGGTGACATTGACGGCATGGATCGGCCGCGCGCCGGCAGCCGCCCGCACGGCCCGACCGATCGCGGGGGCGGTCAGGCCGGGCGTCCGGACCGACTGACGGACGGTGATGCGGCGGCGGCGCCCCTCCGGTTCGTCTGATGTGGGGGTCGGCTCGTTCACGATGAGCGTGCCACCTCCGATGAGGATTGCGTGCCGGCCGTCTGGTCGAGCTTGTTGTCGTGGCCCGCGTCAACGGCCGGCTGCTCGGTCGCCCCGCGCGCGTCGCCCCCGGCCGATTTCGAGGCATTTGCCTCCCCCGTGCGTTCGGCGGGGGTTGCCGACTTGGCTTTGGGATACTTGATTCGGCCGTGGTGGATCGCGGCCAGGCTTTTAACGATGGACCGTTCGACGAGGTGCAGCTCGCGCAGCGTGATTTCGCAGTCGTCGAACTGCCCGTCCGACAGGCGCGCCATCACCATCTGGTGGACCGTGCTTTCGATCCGGCCGGCGGTCGGCTCGTCGAGCGCGCGCACGGCCCCTTCGCACGCGTCGGCCAGCATGAGGATGGCTGACTCGCGCGACCGCGGCTTGGGACCGGGATAGCGGAATTCGCTTTCGGGCACTTCCCGGTCGTGCCGGCCGGTGCTTGCGCGGGCGGCCGCCTCGCTGGCGGCGTGATGGAAGTAGCGCACGACGGTCGTGCCGTGATGCTCGAGGATGAACTGGTGAAGGACGCGCGGCAGACCGTAGGCGCGCGCCAGTTCGATGCCGTCCTTGACGTGGCCCGTGATGACCAGCAGGCTCATCGTCGGTGAGAGGCGGTCGTGCCGGCTCAGGCGGGCTTCCTGGTTCTCCACGAAATAGTCGGGCTTGGTAATCTTGCCGATGTCGTGGTAGAGCGCCCCGACGCGGGCGAGCAGGCCGTTGGCCCCGATGCTTTCAGCCGCATCGTCGCACATCTGGCTGAGGACGAGCGAGTGGCTGTAGGTGCCCGGTGCCTGCTGGGCGAGCAACCGGAGCAGCGGCCTTCCGGCGTCGCACCACTCCAGCAGCGTCATGCTCGTGGCGATGCCGAAGAGCTTCTCGAAGTGCGGAAGGATTCCCTGAACGAGAAAGCCCGCGAAGACGGCGGCCCCTGTCGCGGCGGCCGTGTGCTCGAGCACGTATTTGAGGTTCTGGCCTTCGTAAAACCCGACGGTCAGTGAAGCGATCAACGCCATCAAGGCCGAGGCCAGGCCGACGACGATGATCTTGGAACGTGAGCGCACTTCGCGCAACCCGAAGACAGCCGTCGAGGCCGACGCCAGTAATACCAAGAACAGCCCGAAATCGCGCCCCGTCGCCAGAACGATCAGCAACGACAGCATTCCGACCGCGCCGAACGCGAATCGCGGATTGTAGGCGATGGTCAACAGCATGGCCGCCATGACCACGAAGCCCACGGAGAACTCCGGAACGCTCAACGTCAGGCGGCTGCAAAGCACGACGAGCGTCAGCAATGCCGCCAGGCCGAACGTCCGCGCGGGTTTCTGAAGAATGCGGTGCTGATAGCGGAGCGTGTAAACGCATAGGCCGCCCGTTACCAGAAGCAGGATCGCCGCGAGCCCCAGTTGCGATAAGAGCCTTTGCCTCCAGAGGATGGGGTCCGTTCGGGTAGCTTCCAGATAGGCCTCGTGTTCGCGACGGAGCACGCCCAGCTCGGCCGCGGACAGCTCGGTGCCGGGGGTCGCACGAACGACGACGGCACCCCTTTCGTAGTGAACCCGATAGGGTTTCACCTTGGTGCGCGCCTGCTCGATGGCCTCAAGAGTGGCACCCGCGTCGTAGCGCCAGACGGGTTTGAGTTCACCGGTACCCGGTGTGGTGGGCGCGGTGGTATCGGTGGCGGGCGTTCCCAGAATAGAGGACGCCACGAGGTTGGCCACGGGTTCCCGGAGCGGTTCGGGCATGACGCGCGCCGTGATTTCGTCGGCGAACTGACGGACGGCGCGTGTGTCGCTGACGTACCTCAACTGACTCGTCAGCACCTCGATGGCGTTCCCCTCGTCAGGGTCGGCCGGCCGAAGGATGCTCGTCCGGGGCGTCTCGGAACGGACGGCGGGGTCCGGTTTGTTGACAAGCCGACCTAGAGCCAGCTCCTCGAGCAGACGATTGACGAGCTGTTCGAAGACGGCGCTTTTGTCGGCTTCCGAGGCGTAGTCGAGCAGTGCCGAGGCCCCTTCTTCATCGAGCGCCCAACCCTTGTCTGCGAGCTGCTTGATCAACGCTTCCACGTCGCCGTCAACCGTCTTGGCGATCGCCAGCGCCTCGCTCAACCGGCTGCGGATCAGGATCGGCAGCGAGGCGTTGCGTACGTACACATCGGGCGCCTGGGAGGCGGCCACCTGGCGCTCCTGCTCGGTGCGGAGGGGATCCTCGATCTCGAAGGGCACCCGCGCGAGGATGTCCCGTTCAACGGGCTCGTTGAGGTGCCAGGGCAGCTTGGCCGCGCCGCTCAGCAGGATGACGAGAACCACCGCGTAAAAACCACCCCAGATAAGCAGCGCACCGGGATGGACGTTGTCCAGAAGCCTGCGGCGCAACGTGTCGCGCCGTTCGCTGAACTGGCGGCGCACTTCCTGCCGTCGGCTCTCGGTGCGGTTCTTTGCCTTTGACTTGGCGGTCGCCATGAGTTCCACCGTCGCAGCAAAAGGATGCTTTCCCACCGCCCGCCGGCCGCGCGTCGTCCCCCGGCATGCATGCCAGGACGGGCGCCCGCTTGCGACAAATCGGCGGACACGGCTACCTGCTCAGAAGTTCATCGTCACGTTTCCGTCGGAATCTGACCGATTACTCGCACGGTCCGGTAATACGCTCATTGCCTGTCACGCGTGTACGCGGCCACGATGTTGTTCACGAGCGGGTGCCGCACGATGTCCTGTGGTTCGAGCCGAACGATGGCCGTGCCCTCCATCCCCCGCAGCCGCCGGAGGGCGTCGGTGACGCCGGAGGCCTCCGGGGCCGCCAGGTCGATCTGGCTGTCATCGCCCGTAACGATCATTTTGCTGTCGTGCCCGAGGCGCGTCAAAAACATCAGCATCTGGGCGCGGGTCGTGTTTTGCGCCTCGTCGAGAATCACGACGCAGTTGTTGAGCGTACGGCCTCGCATGAACGCCAAAGGCGCCACCTCAATAACATCGTTGGCGATGAAGCGGCGGATCTGCTCGAAGGTCATCATGTCGTGCATCGCGTCGAAGAGCGGCCGCAGGTAAGGGTTGACCTTGGCCTGCATGTCGCCGGGCAGGAAGCCGAGCTTCTCGCCCGCCTCGACGGCCGGCCGCACGAGGACGATGCGCTGGATACGGGCGGCCTTGAGCATGGCGACAGCCATCGCTACCGCAAGGTACGTTTTTCCGGTGCCCGCGGGCCCCACGCAGAAGACCAGGTCATGGTCGCGGATCGCGTCAACGTAACGGGTCTGCCCCTCCGTGCGGGGGCAGATGACCGTATGGCGCAGGTAGACGTCGATGACCTCCCCGCCTGCGGCATGAACCTCGTCGGCGCGGAGCACGTGTGCCAGGATCTGGGAGACCTGTTCGTCGTCCAGTGTGTTGCGCCCGCGCAGGGTGCGCTGAAGCTCTTCCAGGACCGCGGCCGCCCGGCCTACCGCCTGGGTACTGCCGGACAGTTTGATCGTCGAGTCCCGGGCCGTGATCTGCACTCCCAGCGTAGATCGGATCAAACGTAGGTGCCTGTCCCCCGAACCGAAAAGAGCGGCCCTGCTGCCCGCATTTTCCAGCGTGATAGTCAGTTCCAAGGCTCTTGCGCCACTCCAGATAACGTATCGGCGGCCCGCCGGCCCCCACCGGGGTCGTCCGGTGTTTTGGCCGCCTTCCTGTCACCTTCGTATTATATTAGCCAACTCGGCCGAACATTGTCAGTAGCCACCAGGCCAGCGGGGCCGCAAACCACGGCGAATCCAGCATATCCAGGGCACCCCCGAAAGCCGGCACGACCTGGCCGGAATCCTTGACGCCCAGATCGCGTTTGAATATCGACTCGACCAGGTCGCCCAGATGACCGACTGTAGCCATAACTACCGCAAAAATAAGAGCTTGCATAATCGAAAAGGGCGGCGAGCCGAGAGCGGGACCGCCCCACCTCCCCCAGGCCAGCCAGGCGGCCAAGGCCACCCCGCATGCGAGCACCAGCCCGCCGGCGAAACCCTCGGTCGTTTTACCCGGGCTCAACCAGGCGGCCAACTGGGTACGGCCGACCTTGCGCCCAACCAGGTAGGCTCCGATGTCGCAGGACTTGATGACCAGGATCGTGAACAGCACGAGCAACGCGCCGGCCGGTCCGGCGTCGAGGCAGCGGATACGCACCAGAAACGAGCCCAGCAGGCCCGCGTAGACGAAAACGAGTACCGTCAGGGCGATTGCCCGGATTGCACCGTCCGTGCGTTTGCGGGCCAGGACAGCCAGGCAGGTGCCGAGGAAACCACCGGTCACCCAGAGCAGGGCCGGGCAGCCCGGGCCGGTGGCATCCACGCCAGCCGCTCCCGTGCGTGTCGACTCGAGGCGGCCGACCCAGGGCAGAACGATCAGGCCGACCGTCACGGGCACCGCCCACCACCTGACGGGTGCCTCGCCGGCCGCACGGAGGTTGCCTGCCAGCTCCAGGGCCGCCCACGCGCCCAGCGCCGCGACCGCAGCCACCGTGGGCCAGCCCCACCAGGGCGCAGCCACGGTCATGGCTGCCGGACCGGCCTGCGGGTCGGAAACCCGGATGTCCAAAACCGCCAGACCGACCAGCACCAGGATCATCACCATTCCCAGCAGGATGCGTGTGGCCAGCATGAGGGTCTCTCTTGGAAGGGCTATCCCCGGCTTGTCGCCGGCGCGGATGAGAAAAGGACCGCTTAAATACACCAGACCGCGGTCAGTGAGCCATGCTAAAAGACCCGCCCAGCGACGTCCACTCTTTGGGGCGGCCGCTACAGTCAAATGTGGCTATTACAAGACGGATGTCATAATCAAAGCCACCGGGTGCGCATCGGGTCGAACCATTCGAGTTGGCCGGACTCGAGGCGCACGATGAGTCCGCCGGCCGGATCGACGTCCACACTCCATCCAGTATAGCGGCGGCCGTCGCGCTCGAGCGCGACGCGTTGGCCGATCGGCTCGGCCCAGCTCATCCAGGCGGCGTGGGCCTGCGCGGTGCGGCCCCATTTGTCGGCCGCCAGCCAGGTGTCCAGGGCGATGAGCAGCTCGCGCGCGACCGCACCGCGATTGACGGCGTGGGAGGCAACCATCTCCAGCGAGGCAGCAGTGGACCGCAACACGGGCGGGAAGTGGGCCGCGTGCTGAAGGCAGTTGATCCCGATCCCGACGACCCAGGCGCGTGTCCGGTCGCGGAGGGTTTTCGATTCGATCAGGATACCGCCGACCTTTTTGCCGGCGACGCGGATGTCGTTGGGCCACTTGACGGCCGACGAAATACCGGTGGCCCTGTGGATCGCCTCGCAGGCGGCGACGGAGGACACCTGCGTCAGCCAGGCCGATATGCCGCTGTGCGCTTCGTGGTCGGCGGCGGCTTCACTCTGCGTGTCGCTTGCGGAGCGCACGAGCACGCTGCACAGCACGCTCGCGCCGCGGGGGGAAAGCCACGTGGTACCGAGTCGGCCGCGCCCTGCGCGCTGCCGCTCGGCGAAGACGACCAGCCCGTCGGCGTCTGGCTGATCAGCCGACTGCATGGCCAGGGTGTTGGTGCTTTCCGTCTCGTCGACGAGCACGATCCGGCGGCCCACGCGCCGGGCCCTCCAGCCGCGCTGCAACGACTTTACCGTCAGCGGTCGATGGCCTTCCTGTCGCTCGTTGCTCCGCATGAGATGAAAGTAACCTTGCCGCATTGCATCGGCAATGGTTTGAAAGACCGCAGCGGGGTTGCCCCGGCCCAGCGGATTACGCACAATGGCTTCCAGGGGGGTACATTCAGCACCCGGTGCACCGGACCGGATGTCGCTCGCCCACCACCTGCGAGGAGGCGATGATATGCGAGCTTTCGAATGGATGACCCGTCGGCGCTTCCTGGCGGCCGCGGGCGTTTCGTTGGGCGGGCTGATCGCCCGGCCAAGCTGGGCGGAGGAGGAGGAAAAAACGCCCGAGGGGTTGCTCGTGCGGTGCCGATACGACGGCGATCCGCCCGAACCGCGGATACTCGATTGCAGCGAAGACCCTTACTGCGCCCGGCAGTTTCGTAAGGATCCGCTGCTGGACGACAGTCTTCTGGTCGACGAGGACGGCGCGCTGCGGAACGTTTTCGTGGTCGTTCGCGAGGGGTTGGGCGAGGGCCGGACATGGTCCGTGCCGGACACCCCGGCCGCCATGGACCAGGATTGCAGGTTCATCCCCCGCATCGTGGGGGTGCAGGTCGGCCAGCCGCTCCAGTTCCACAACAGTGCCGGCACGCTCGAAGTACCGCACGGCTACCCGAAGCGCAACCCGGAATTCAGCTTCAACATGACCGAGGACATGACCAAGCAGGTGACCTTCGAGTTCCCTGAGACGTTCCACCTCGAGTGCGACGTGCATCCGTGGGAGTTGAGCTTCTGCCATGTGGTCGCCCATCCATTTTTCGTGCTGACCGACGCGAAGGGTCGGGCGGCCATCACGGGTTTGCCAGCCGGCGCCTACGAAGTGGAGTTCTGGCACGAAACGCTCGGCGTTCAACGGCGGACCGTCAAGATCGATGAGCGGGGCGGAGTCGTGCGCCTCGACGAAATCGTTTTTCAGCCGCCGCGTCGGCGCCACCGGCGCGGTGGACCGACAGCACCGCCCGCCACCCGGCCCACGACCGGAGAAGGGTAAGCAACAGGCCCCGAGGCAGGGTTGTGAGGAAAGTATCGCGCCTCCGTGCGGCTGGCGACGGCCGGGCAGCGTTGGTTTCGTGGTGAGCGTGGGGTTGTTTTTCGAGTCGAGGCGTCATGCCACACAAGCCGGCTACCCCCGAGGGCGACATCCCCATCTGGGAGCATTTCGCCCGGGCCGACGCCGAGTATCACATCCTCACGGACAGGCCGTCTCACGGCGGCGCCGATGCGATGGAGCGGTTCTTTGCGACGGGCCGACAGCAGGCCGCCGCCATCCTGACTGAGGCTGACCCGTGGCTGAGCGGGCACGGCAAGGCGATCGAGATCGGCTGCGGCACCGGGCGGCTGACCATACCGATGGCCGACCGCTTCGACCGCGTGGTGGGCGTCGATATCGCACCGACGATGCTGGCGAAACTCCAGGCCAACGTCGAACGGTTCAACATCCCCAACATTCAGGGTGTCCACGTTCAGACAGGCTGGGAGGCTGACGGCGATGCGGATTTTCTCTACAGTTGGCTCGTTCTCCAGCACATCGAATCGGCCGAAACCGTCGCCCGACTCGTCGGACGGGCGGCCGCCGCCCTGGCGCCGACGGGCATAGCGCACCTTCAGTTCGACACGCGACCTGGCACGCTGCTTTACCGTCTCCGGAGCCATTTGCCCGATGCGGTGCTGCCCCGTACATGGCGGAAGGGTTTGCGACGGGTCCGTCGCTCGCGCGAAGCGCTGACGGCCCTGTTCGCCGAGGCCGGCCTGGCGGTGCTGCGCGAACATCGGCCGGGAACCGCGCTGCACAGCTTCCTGTTGAAAAAGGCGTGAGCAGCCAACGCGCCCGGTGCTACGCGTCCTCGAGCCAAATGGGCACGGTCGGCAAGTTGTTGCGGCGGCAATGCTCGGCCAGCAGCGCGATGTAGCTTTCCGGCTCATGCGCGACGTGTCCCAGCGCGAGCTGCTCCTGCACGTCACGAACGTCGCGTTCATGCGGCCCCTCGATCTCGACGTAACAGCCCAGGTAAGGCAGCGTATCCAGCTCGACGGCACATTCGCCGAGCCGCCACGTTTCGCGCCGCTTCTGGAAATGCACCATCTCGCGGAAGCCCAGAGCCGTCAGGATCCGTACCACCGTTTCGCCGTCCTCGACAACGGTCTCGAGTTGCTGCCTGCTTTTCAGCGCCATGTCCTCCCGCGGCCCCTTGTAGGTGAACGTCGCCTGTATGGCGGGGCCGTCCTCGACCTGACAGGTGCGCACCCGCAGCCCCCGGTCGCCGGCCAGCAGTTGCCCGTCGGCCGTGTCGAAGATGTGGTTGGACTCCAGGACGCGGCCGACATACGCGGCGCCCAGCGCTGCCAGACGATTACGCACGGGTTCGTGCGAATCGACTTTCAACTTAGCTTCGATTTCGAGGGACATGGCTGGCTGGCAAGCTCTCTGTGGATCGACGCCGGCAACGTTCTCCTTCGCAAGCAGCGTCAACCGAACGCCTGAAGGTTCCCGTTTTAACCCGGGTCGTACGCGCTGCCGGGCTGACTGGAATCAAGGGCCGGATTACCGGCCGCTTGCCGGATATCAACGGAAAGACACAATATGCCGTTCGTACTGTGCCATGAAATGGCACTAGCGCTGCTGCAAGGATACGAAACAGCGCGCATCGAGGCGCATCACGCGCTTGCTCAAAGTGTGCGTGAGAAGACGGCAGCCACAGGCCGGTGACCGGGAGAATGCGCGGAAGACTGCCGAACTTCGCTCACGGGTGCGGCTCGGAATGAGTCTGCGCGCTCAACTTCTCAGATCGTCACTGCGCCGCCCGTAGCGTTGGAGAGGATCAGGTTGATCGCGCCGAAAATGCTCCGGTTGACGATTTCGCCCCACTTGGTCACCCAGAACCTGTCCGGCAGACAAGCCGACCCCATCATTACCCCGCCCAGCACGAACAGACTGACGAACTTCACATAGAGCCGGGTTTTCATTGCGGTCCTCCCTGGTTTCTCGTCCTATTCGCCCGCGGTCGTTTTTATCGGTGATTCCACGCTCGACACACCACCCCTTCATCTCATAGGGCAGATGTGCTCGTTCCTTCCGCGCCGCGCCGGAAGTCTACCGGAAAGATTCTTACACCACAACGGCAAAATATAAAAAATTTCTGACGAACCGGGGGCTTATTCCACGGTTTGCCGGGATATCGCAAGAGGGGGCAACCGGAGCGAATGTGTTTCAGCGTTGGAGCTGGGGTAAGATCGCCAGGCAGGTGGGTCATGTACACAGAAGGCAAGGCTGTCCCCGCGTAACGAAGCCGCGGTTGCAGCGAGAGACACCCTGACGGGAGCAAAGTGAAATGCCGAGCGTGATCTCGACGGTGATTCTGGCCGCCCTCGGCCTGGGCTGGGGGGACGAGACGTGGCCTTTGGGCGAGCGCCTCGTCTGGCTGCCCATGACCGGCGCGACCGATGCTCAGATGGCTGAGGCCGCCCGGGCGGGCTTCGATACCGTTCTCTGGAAAATCGCGCCCCGCCCGTTGGAGGACGGCAGCGGGATCGACATGAAGGCGATTGAAGAACGGCTGGCCCGTGCGCGCCGGCACGGCCTCAACAGCATCCTGGCGATCATCGGCGAGGCCGGCCTGGGCAACGGCACTTTTTACGATGTCGACGAGGACGGCAACAAGCTGGTCAACCGGCTCGACCCCTTTTGGCCGGAGGCCATGGCACGGCTCGAATGGGCCTACGGGCAGGTCATCGACCGCTACCGCCACGCGCCCGACGTGATCGCCTTCGCGCCGACCTGGGGGATTTACGGCGAGGCGGGCTTCGTCAACTTCAAAGCGGGCAGAAGCGACCACGCGCTGGCCCGCTTCAACGAATGGCGCCAGGCGCAGGGCCTCGCGCCACTCGAAGCTATCCCCACGCGACACGACGGCCCCAACACCGAGTACAACCGCTTCATCCGCTTTCGCTATGTCTCTATGGAAGCGCAGTTCGACGGGATCATCCGGCGGCTCAAGGCCCGCGCCGGCGGCAAACCGGTCGGCACCTGGCAGGAGCTCTACCCGATCGTCGGCTACCTCTGGACGATGGTTAAGGTTCCCTCGGCCGACTTCGCACTCTACGAGTCCTGTTTCACGTACCAGACCTCGCACGACCCGGAACGGACGCTGGCTGAGACGATGGGTTTCCGCTACCGATGCGGCTCGGCTGAAATCTACCGCGACTACTACCTGCCGCTGCTTGCCCGCAAGCGCGGCGAAGGCCAGCGGTTCATGGGGTGCCAGCTTTCCAACGGCTACGCAGTCAAAAACTACGGATGGACGCCCGAAAAAGCCGAGGCCGTCGACTTCGACGCGTGGGAGGACCGCTTCGCGCCCTCCCTCCGCAAGCTGCACAACGAACCGGTGGAAGACGTGACGCGCGACGTATTGCTGGTCTTTCCGACCTACGCCGCAGCCGCCCTGAGCGACTCGCCCGCCCATGCGATCGACGCCAAGACGATCGACGTGCTCCTGCGGATGTTCGGCTGCCAGATCCGGCGGTGCGGCTCGCCGGCGCTCGACAAGATGGACGTCGCGGAATTGGACCGCTACCGGTTGATCGTCGTGCCCGCGGCTGCCTACCTGCTGAGCGATACGCTGGAGCGGCTCGCGGAAACGTCGGCCACCGTGCTATTTACGGGCAGTTTCGGCCAATCGCTCGATGCCGAGTTCACACCGTTTGGACAGGGGCGGCGCATCGGCGGGATGCACTTGCGGTACCTGCGCCGGCCGGCGGGCAGGATCAACATCGTCGCTGACCATGCACTCACACGAAAACTGGATACGGAAGGCGCGTTGCTGCCGGAGGGCGAAACGTTCGCATACGTGAACGTGCCCGCGGATGTTCGGGTCTGGCTGGACTGCGGGGGACTCCCGCTGCTGTCCACCGCGCGTGACGGCCGCCATATCTTCCTGCACGGCCAACTGTTTGCCGGCCTGGCGTATGACCCGGACCGCAAGCCGCCCGTCCTGGACGGTTCGGCGGACTCGTCGGCCGACGAAGTGGATATGTGGGGGCCCTACTGCTCGGCCAACCCGGCCAACCGTGTCGGCCGACAGCTTGTCAAAAATATCCTGGATCATGCGCGCGTCGATTACCGCGTTCCCGACCCGAAACCTCGTACGATGACGCGCTACCTCGGCGACCACATGGAGCAGGCTTCGATCAGCGCGAACATCGCCTACAACAACACGGACGCACCGCAAAAGTTGAGCATCCGGCTTCCCTATCGGCCGAGAGGTTGGCCGAGCCGCCCGCTGGGCGACCGCTTCGAGGCGCAGGTCACGGTTCCGCCCTTCGGCTACGTCGTCCTGGAATCCGATGGGGCGAAGGAATAATACCCCACCTTGCGAACCTGGCCTTTCGATTGTTTTCACTCATTTGGCGGACTTACGGCCCGCGCGGTTGGCGGGTTCGAGGGCGGCCTTCAGGGCCTTCTCGATTTGAGCGACGAAGGTGAACTTGAGTTTCCGGCGAACCTCGCTCGGGATGTCGGCCAGGTCCTTGCGGTTGTCGGCCGGCAGGATGACGCGCGCGATGCCTGCACGATGGGCAGCCAAAACCTTTTCCTTGATGCCACCGACCGGCAGAATGCGGCCGGCCAGCGTGATTTCGCCCGTCATCGCCACATTGTGACGGCAGAGTCGGCCAGTGAGACGCGATACGAGCGCGGTCAGGATCGCCACACCGGCCGACGGGCCGTCCTTGGGGATCGCGCCGGCCGGCACGTGAACGTGCAAGTCGGTCCTGGTGAGCTCTTCGCCGTCGATTTTGAAGGCCTCGGCCCGGCTGCGGACGATACTGACGGCCGCTTGGGCCGACTCGCGCATCACCTCACCGATCTGCCCGGTGAGCGTCAGCTTGGCTGAGCCGGGCATGGCCGTCGCCTCGACGAAGAGGATCTCACCGCCGACGGGCGTGAACGCCAGCCCCGTGGCCACACCGGGCACACTCGTCCGCCGGGCCGTCTCCTGCTCATAATGAGTCGGCCCGAGATATTTTTTGAGTTGGTCGGGGGTGATCTTGTGCGGCCGCCGCCGGCCCCGCGCGATGCGGGCGGCCACAGCCCGGCAAAGGGCGGCGATCTGGCGTTCGAGGTTGCGCACGCCGGCCTCGCGCGTGTAGCGGCTCGCCAGCGTCTCGAGGGTCGCCGGGGGAAGGTTGACGTCATCGCGGGTCAGGCCGTTTTCGTCCAGCTGACGCGGCACGAGGTAGCGCCGCGCGATGTGGATTTTCTCCTGCGTCGTGTAGCCGGACAGACCGATCGTTTCCATGCGGTCGCGCAGCGGGGGTGGGATCGGGTCGTTGTAGTTGGCCGTCGCGATGAACATGACGCTCGACAGATCGAACGGCACGTCGATGTAGTTGTCCGTGAAACTGTGGTTCTGCTGGGGGTCGAGGATCTCCAGCAGCGCGCTGGCAGGGTCGCCGCGGAAGTCCTGGCCGACCTTGTCGACCTCGTCGAGCATGAAGACGGGGTTGTTCGAGCCGGCCTTGCGGATCTCCTGGAGGATGCGGCCGGGCATCGCGCCGATGTAGGTGCGGCGATGGCCGCGGAGCTGCGCCTCGTCGTGCAGGCCGCCCAGCGATATGCGGACGAACTTGCGTCCGAGCGCCCGGGCAATCGACTGGCCGAGCGAGGTCTTGCCCACGCCGGGCGGCCCGACGAAACAGAGGATGGGGCCGCGTCCTTCGGGCTTGAGCTTGCGAACGGCCAGAAACTCGAGGATGCGCTGCTTGACCTTCTCCAGGCCGTAGTGGTCCTCGTTGAGGATGCGCTCGGCGCGGCCGATGTCCAACTGGTCGGGGGTCTGGACCGCCCACGGCAGGTCGCACAGCCAGTTAAGGTAGTCGACGGCCACGGAGTATTCGGGCGAGGCCTGCGGGATGCGCTGGAGGCGGGTCAGTTCGCGTTCGGCCTCGCGTTGGGCGGCCTCGGGCATCTTCGCCTTTGCGATCCGTTTACGGAGCGCGTCCAGCTCGGCCGTGCGCGCGTCGGACTGGCCGAGCTCCTTCTGGATCGCCTTGAGCTGTTCCTGGAGATAGTACTCGCGCTGCGATTCGTCGATCTGGCTGCGGACCTGGCTCTGGATCTTGTTGGCCAGCTCGAGGAGCTGGATCTGCTCGGCCAAGGCGGTGTTGATTTTCCGCAAGCGGTCGGGAACGCTGAAGGTTTCGAGCAGTTCCTGGCGCTTCACGAGTCCGATGGACAGGTTGGCGGCCAAAAAGTCGGCGACGCCGCCGGCGGTATCGATGTTGTCCAGGACGATCCGAGCCTCTTCGGGCACGCTCGGAGTCAGCTCGAAAACGCGGTAAGCGGATTGCCGGGCGGTGTGGACCAGTGCGTCGAGCTCGGGCGAGCCTTCCTCGGTGTCTTCGCGCGCATGGATGACCGCGACGAGATAGGGGTCTGTCTGGACGATGGACTCGATGCCGAACCGGGACAAGCCATGAACGATGATGTTGAGCGTTCCGTCCGGCAGCGACAGCAGTTTGAGGATCGCGCAGACGGTACCGACGCGGTAGATGTCGTCCAGGCCCGGCTCCTCGACGTCCCGGTCGCGCTGCGCGATGACGCCGATGAGCTTGTCGCCGCTGGCGACTTTTTCGATGAGGCGCTTCGATTTGTCCCGGCCGACATTGAGCGGCATGATCGTGCCGGGAAAGGCCACCGAGTCGCGGATCGGCAGCAGCGGCAGGGTGTCGGGAATTTTGCGGGCCGCAGACTGCTTCGATGTGTCAGGGACTGCTGCGGCGACCTGGGCCCCGTCGGTGTCGGGTTGCAGTATCGCAGACCGCTGCGCGTCGGTTTTTTCTGATGTCATGATTGTACCGGGTGCAACGGCCGATTTCGTACGACCGGGCGGCTACGCGTCTTCTGCCTTCTTGGCAACGGTGATCCAGAGAAAGCCCGCGTCCAACTGGGCCTCGACATGGCTCAGGTCAGCGCGGTCGGGAAGCTTGACGATCCGATCGAACGGGCCGGAGTTGATCTCCATGTGGACGATGCAGTACGGTTCGTGCATGTCGGGCGGCTGGGGGATTGGCCGTTCTCCGTAAATCCGGAGGCCGCGGTCACCGGCCTCGACGATGATCTTCTCCCGCGCCAGGCCGGGCAACTCGACGCACAGGTAGATGTGCTTTTCGTCTTCCTGGATGTTGACCGCGGGCTCCCACGTGACCGATCGCGAAAAGCGGTAGTAGCTCTGCGGGCCGACGCCGCTCATTATCTCAAACATCCGGTGGCTGAAGGAATCGAACAGGTCGTCGGCGGCGACCCGGATCGGAACGGAAGTGACGGACATGGGTTTTTCCTCCCTAGAGGCTTCCCAGATACTGTAGCACCGGTCCCCGAAAGGGTCAAAGAAGAGGGGCGTAACTGCGATCGTCCCACCGTCTGTCCCGATGCGCTCACACCCAAGAACGGTTTTTATTTCGCCGACGCGCTTGGAACCGGCTGCGACGACATTTCAAGCGGTGCCCTTCAGCCACCGATGAGACATGAGGATGCGTGCGGTCCACTCGCCTGACCGGCCGGGGCCGCTGCGCCCTTGCGGATAGATCGCTTTTTTCGGACCTGTGCAGGAGGCCCCGATGAACGTCAAACCGACCTGGATGAAAAATATCGATGCAGCGCCCGAGATGGGATCGCCGGCCGCGCCGACTGCCGTCGCCCCGGCCAAAAGCGAGCGTGCCGCGCGCGAGGAAGCGGACGCGGCGTTTCGCCCCGTTCAGCCGCAAAGCCTTACCGAGGCGGGCCTGACCGAAACGATGGTCGAGTCCATTATCCTCAAGTATCTCCAGACGGCCGGCTCGGCATCCGGCGCCCAAATCGCCTCCGTGCTCGCACTGCCGCACGGGATGGTGGTCGAACGGCTCAACAAGCTCAAACAGCAGCAGTTGGTCGGCTACAACGGGGCGGCCGTCATGGGTGATTTCACTTATACGCTCAGCGACGCGGGCCGATCCCAGGCGCATGCCTACATGGAAGAGTCGATGTACGTCGGGGCCGCCCCGGTGCCGCTGTCGGCCTATGTCGAAGCGGTCGAAGCCAAGTCGATCCAGCGCGAGCAGCCCAGCGAGCAGGTCCTCCGCGATGCGTTCAGCGACCTGCTCATCAACGACCGGATGTTCGCCTGGCTCGGGCCGGCGATCAACTCGGGGCGGGGCATGTTCCTCTACGGCTGCCCGGGCAACGGCAAGACGAGCATCGCCGAGCGGATCACGAAGTGTTTCGGTACCGAGGTGTACATCCCGCGCGCCCTGCACGTCAACGGTTTCATCATCAAGCTGTTCGACAACGAGATCCACGAGGAGGTCACTGCCCCGCGCGACGGCATCCTCCGGACCGACGCGCTCGACGCCCGCTGGGTGCGGATCCGCCGTCCCACGATCATCGTCGGCGGCGAGCTGACGATGGACGCGCTCGAGATCCGCTACAATCCGACGACGCGCATCAGCGAGGCCTCCACGCAGTTGAAAAGCAACCTCGGTACGCTGGTCATCGACGATTTCGGCCGGCAGCGCGTGAATCCCTTCGAGTTGCTCAACCGCTGGATCGTCCCGCTCGAAAAACGCTACGACTTCCTCGCCCTGGCCAACGGCCTGAAGATCCAGGTGCCGTTCGACCAGTTGCTCATCTTCTCGACGAACCTGGAGCCGAAGGACCTCGTCGACGAGGCGTTTCTGCGCCGGATCCCCTACAAGATCAACGTGACCGACCCGAGCGAACAGGAGTTCCGCGAGCTGTTCAAAATGATGGCGGGCAGCCTGAAAGTCGAGTACGACCCGGACGTCGTGGATTACGTCATCCACGAGTATTACGAAAAGACGGGCCGCCCCTTCCGGTGCTGCCAACCGCGCGACCTGCTTCAGCTTGCCGGGAACCGCAGCCGCTACAACCAGCAGCCGGCCCGCATGACACGCGAAGCGGTCGATTTCGCGGCCGACGTTTACTTCACGGTACTGTAGATTCCGGGGACGCGGCGGCTCGGCTGAAGCGGCCGCCCCCTTGCCGGGAAAAAAAGGCATCAAGGGCCGAAATCAGCGGCTCTTGATGCTTTTTTCATGGGTGCGGCCATGAATCCAACGCGATGATGGAAAACGCGCCGGCAGAGACAGCAGCGCGGGTTCCTGCCCCCCTTGTGTGCAAGCCATTGCCACGCATTCCCCGTGGCGCGACTGCCGGAGGGACGCGTGCCGCGCTGGATGGGCGTCCTGTCGGAACCGGCGTGATCGTGCTAGAATAGCCGGCGTTCGAATGGGACCAAGTGCACCTGTAGGAGCATTCCAGATGGCCGACGACAAGGATAAACAACCACGGATCATCGTGGACGACGACTGGAAACAGCAGGCCGCCCGGGAAAAAGCCGAGGCTGACCGCACGGCGCGCGACGCGCCGCAGGCCCGCGAAATCCCCCCGCCGAGCCTCGTCGAGATCGTGCAGATGCTGGCGATGCAGGCGGCCGTCGGGCTCGGTGGGTTCCAGGACCCGCAGACCGGCCAGACGATCCCGCCCCAGCTGCCCCTGGCCAAGCACTACATCGACCTGCTCGAGCTGTTCCAGCAGAAGACGGCCGGGGCCGTCGACGAGCAGGAAAAACAGGTGATCGACGCCACGCTGCACGAACTGCGGATGGCCTTCGTTCAGGCCTCCGGCGTCGGGACGGCCCCACCCTCGACCGATCCGAAAACCCCTTAACCGCGGCGCACACTCGCACCATGCTGCTGCCGATTTCAACCGATACTTCCGTTCGGCGGACACCCTGGGCCAACTACGGCCTCATCGGCGTCTGCATCGCGATCCACGCGGTCTGGGTCATGGCGGCCGGGATGCGTCCGCCGGGCGCGCTGACCCAGGCCGTCGCCGCCCTCCGCGAGCTGGGCACCCTTCAAGGGATTCGGCCGCAGTTCCACGAGTTCATCACGTACCAGTTCCTGCACCTCAACTTCGCGCACATTGCCGGCAACATGCTTTTCCTGTGGATCTTCGGCAACCCCGTCAACGCCAAGATGGGCAATCTGCCCTACCTGCTGTTCTACCTGGCCGGCGGCGTGTTTGCCGCGACGATCTACACCATGTCGCACGATAACGCGATCATCGGCGCATCGGGTTCGATCGCTGCGGTCACGACGGCCTACCTCGTGCTCTATCCGCGCAGCCACATCACGGTGCTCTACTGGTTTTTCCTCATCGGCACCTTCGAGGTGCCCAGCATGTGGATGATCGGCTTCAAGCTCATCTTCTGGGACAACATCCTGGCGCCGCGGATGATCGGCGAAAGCACCATCGCCTTCGGCGCGCACCTGGCCGGCTACGGGTTCGGCTTCGTCGCGACGATCCTCCTGCTGGCCCTCCACGCCCTGCCGCGGGACCAGTTCGATCTCGTTGCGCTCTGGCGGCGGTGGCTCCAGCGCACCCGGTTCAAGAGCGCCGCAAGCGACCCTGAAACCCGGGCCCGGATGCAGTTCGGCCGGGTCGCCCGGTCCGTTTCGGCCCGCGCGGCAGAGGCCGGTCCCACGATCGATCCGGCCGATCCGACGCACCGGCTCCGCGCCGAGATCGCCGAGGCCCTTTCGAGGCGCGACTGGGACCGGGCAGCCGCGCTCTACGAGAAACTCAACGAAATCGACCCGCGGCAGGTGCTGCCGCGCCAACAGCAACTCGACGTGGCCAACCGGCTCTACACGTTGAACCGTCTGCCCCAGGCGGCCGCAGCCTACGACGCGTTCCTGCGCCATTACCCCTCGGCGCCCGAGAGCGTCCACGTGCGCCTGCTGCTGGGCATCATCTACGCCCGCGACCTTCAGCAGTACGAAGCGGCCGAGGGCCACCTGACGCTCTCTTTGGCCGCTTTGGCCGATCCCAAGCGCCGCCAGCAGTGCCTCCACTGGCTGGACATCTGTGCGCAGAAGCTGGGCCACCCGCCTCCTCAAAGCGAGTCCGGAACGGATACGCACTGAACAATCCGGCAGGCTGCCCACGTCCCGTGACAGGCAGGGTTTTGACGACCCCCAACGCCTAAGGCCCGGTGCGGCGTGGCCGCTCCATGAGCAGGGTGATGCGTTCGAGGTCGGCCTTGCTCAAGAGCTTCTTGAGCGTCTGGCGTACGTCGCGCAGGAAGGTGCGGCGCGTGATGTGCGCGATGACCACGTGCGGACTTCGCAACCGTTCGAGGATGGCCGGCAGCTCGCGCACGTGAACGTGGAGTCCCTTGCGGGCCCGTTCGACGTGGTCATCGTCGAAGAAGGTACACTCGATGATGGCGACCTCCGCGTTGCGAACGTGGTCGTAATCGAGGAACCGCCCACTCACGCTGTCGCCGCAGTAGGCGACGCGCGGCAGTTCGAGGCGGTACTCGACAGTCTGGCCGGCCCGCTTGAGGGCGACGAGCTGAGGGCCGGAGCAGTCGGCGTACTCGGGCTTGAGCTTTTTTCGGACCTCGATGACTGAAAAACCCAGGGCGTGTCCGCCGTGGGAGACGCGGAAGGGCCGCACGACGAGATCGCGCCGGATCGCGATGTCCTGGCCCTCGTCGGTGCCGACGATCCTGCCCGGCGAAACATGGCCCTCGATCCGGCCCCACACCTGCAACAGTTCCTGCAGAGGCTGCACGAGACGATGGTGGACGATTACGCAACCGGGCGAGATGCCCTGGAACGCGCGCTGGGAGAAGTAGTAGGCGATGCCTGCGGCATGGTCCATGTGGCCGTGGCTCAAACAGACGTGGTCGATGGTGACCACTTCCCGCGGTGCCCGACCGACGTCGAAGGCGACGTTCAGCGCGGGGACGGTGATGACCGTCTCCTCGCCGGCGAGGCTGAAGCCGTACAGCTCGAGCGAACCAACCGTTTTGTGGACCATGCGCGAGGCCATCGGTTCACTATCGCCGGAATCGGTCCGCTTGCCAAGACCTGGGGGCAAGGAAAGACCGAGGCACGGGGGCCTGTATGTGGGGGGCGGGTTGTGGTATATACTCCACATCTGCTGCCCTGCCCCCGGGCGGCCCCTGGAACGACCGCAAGGCTTCGTTGCCGAGGCTCTGGACGATGCGCTGCCCGTACTGCCGCGAGATCAACCAGGACAAGGTCATCGATTCGCGCCTGAGCGAAAACGGCCAGGTCATCCGTCGGCGCCGGCTCTGCACGGTTTGCGGCAAGCGGTTCACCACGAAGGAACGCATCGAGAACGAGATCAAGCTTACCGTCATCAAGCGCGACGGGCGGCGGATGCCCTACGATCGCGCCCGCCTCATCGCCAGCATCCAGCGGGCGGCCTACAAGCGACCCATCGACCAGGAAACGTTCGTTCAGATCGCAGACAAGGTCGAGGACCGGCTCTTCAAGCGCTACGACCGCGAGGTGCACAGCCTGGCCATCGGCGCGCTCGTCGGCGAGCAGCTCAAGAAGATCGACCAGATCGCCTACGTCCGCTACGCGAGCGTTTACCGCCGCTTCAAGGATCTCGGCGAACTCATCGAGGAAGCACGCGAGATCGTCGACCACATCGCGGCCGAAACCCCCGGACAACAGAAACTTTTCGAGTGACAAGCATTGCCCTCTTCATTTTGCGATCCGCGATTTGCGATTTGAGATTGGCGCTTTCAGGCCCGGGAATTCCCTGCACCGCTCACAAAACAGGGCACGCATCAGCGGTACGCACGGTAATGGCATACGGAGTCGTGGCACGTCGGGAAACAATGCACCGGGCAGGGGCGATCGCGGCGCTTGCAGCATCTGCCCTGCTCGTGGCCGGATCGGTGCCGACGGCGGCGGAGCCGTGGGTGACGCACCTTTACGGCCCGCAGCAGGCGGTCGGGCGGTCGACCACGGACGAGGTGCCGGAAGCCAGCGGCGTCGTCCCGAGCATGCGCCGGCAAAACGTCTACTGGACGCACAACGATTCGGGTGCGTACCGTCCGCGCGTTTACGCTTTTCGGCTCAGTCCTGAGGACCGCCGGCGGGGGACCGTGCCGTATCTGGGCCGGGTCGAACTGCTCGGAGCGCGGATCATGGACTGGGAGGACATCGCGGCCGGCCCCGACGGGTTCATCTACGTCCTGGACGGCGGAGACAATCCGCCTTGTCATCGGATAGACAAGCGGATCTATCGCTTCAAGGAGCCTGCGCTGCCCGACACGGACGGGCCGGCCGCCCTGCGCCTGGGCTGTCAGTGGGTCCCGTTCGAATACCCCGACCCGGCCGATTCTTCCCGGCCGGCGGCGCGTTCTGAGGACCGGTACGACGCGGAAACCCTGTTCGTGCATCCGCGGACGGGCGACATGTACATCGTTACCAAGCTGAGATCGAACGGGCGCCCCGTGGCCCGCCTCTACAAACTGCCGGCAGGCGCAGCGGACTGGAGCAGCCGGCGACCGAGCGTCCTGCGATTCGTGACCGACCTTTCCGATCACGTATCGCACATGGTGACGGCTGGCGACGTCAGCAGCGACGGGCGGCGCGTCCTGCTTCGCAACTACTGGGCGATGTACCGTTTCGGCCCGGTCCCATCAGGCGAGCCGTTCGAGACGATCTTCGAGCAACCGCCTCTCCGTCACCCGTTGCCGCGGGAGGCGATGCAGCTTCTCCAGGGCGAGGGGATCTGCTGGGCGCACGACGGGCGCGACGTGGTCACCGTGACCGAGTCGCCCCGAGGCAGCGCGGACGATGCCTTCCGCGTTTTCATCGCCCCGTGGCGATTGGCCAACGTGCGGGTCGAGCGAGACGATGCGTCCTCAGCCACGGTCGTCTGGCAGACGGCTGAGCCCGCCCCGTCACGCGTGGACTACCGGACGCCCGACGGACAGTTGCTTTTCGAAGAGAACCCGAGGCTGACGACGCATCCTCGTATGACGCTGTCCGGACTCGAACCGGCCACTTGTTACGGCTACCGTGTCCGTGCGGGCGCGCTGCTGTGGCCGCTTGGTGGTGCCTGGCCCGAGTTCTGTACCGCGTCTGCGCCCGCGACGGTCCCGGAAACGTCCGCGGCAGGGCCGTATCCTCCGCGACCGTTATCGGCCGCCGAACGGTAAGACGGGGTGCGCGATGGTTCAGACCCAACGTGAGATTCAGAGTCTTCTGGCCGAGGCCGGCCTGCACCCGCGGAAGCGCTACGGGCAGAACTTCCTGATCGACGGGAACTTGTTGCGCAAACTCGTGGCCGCCGCCGAACTCCGGCCGACCGACGTCGTCCTCGAGGTCGGGGCGGGGACGGGCTCGCTGACCGAGGAGCTGCTCGCCCGCGCGGGCCACGTCGTGGCTGTCGAGATCGACCGCGGTCTCCAGGCGATCTGCTTTCAGCGGTTCGCGGATCAGCCGCATTTCACGCTTGTCGGCCAAGACGTGCTGGAACGCAAGAGCGAGCTGTCGCCGCTCGTACACGAGGCTCTGGCTGACCGACAGGGCGAACTCGGCGGCCGCCTGTTGCTGGTCGCCAATCTGCCCTACCAGGTGGCCACGCCCCTGGTCATCGATCTGTTGTTGAGCGACCTGCCCTTCGAGAGGATGTGCTTCACCGTTCAGGCTGAAGTGGCTGACCGCTTCACCGCCCGCCCCGGCACGCGCGACTACGGGCCGGTGAGCATCTTCTGCCAGCAGTTGGCCGACGTCAGCCGGATCGCGCGCGTCCCGGCCACCGCCTTCTGGCCGGCGCCCAAGGTCGCATCAGCCATGCTCAAATTGCAGGTGCGACGAGAGCGTTTTCCCGCACCGGCCGTCCTCGGTCGCTGGGTCGCGCTCGTACAGGGCGGGTTCCGCCACCGTCGCAAGACACTGCACTGGAACCTGAGGGCGCTGCTGTCAGCCGACGAACTGGCACGCCTGGAACGCATACCCTCCTGGGATCTGTCGCTCCGGCCCGAAATGCTGCCGCCGGCCCGTTGGCTGGAACTGGCTGAATTTCTGGAGTGATTCAGTAGCGGCCGCCCTCCTGCACCAAAACGGTCTTGGAACGAGGGACTATCTCGTGCGATTCTGTTGGATCGTTTTGGTGCGGGACGGCCGTCCTCACGAAGCACTGCTCATAGAGCAGTGACACAGGGGTGGGACGGGCATCTTGCCCGTCTCGATACACTCACATTGCCGGACGCGTGGCCGCCGGCTGTGTCGTTAAGCCCTTCCGGATCATTTGCCGGACGATGTCCCAGACGGCCGCCAGATCCAGCTCAGCCGCAATGCGTTCGTCCGACGGCTGCGACCAGCGGATGGCTGCTTCGATGGCGGCCATGGCGACGGCAGGCTCGTCCTGCGCCTCGAGCAGGTCAGCCAGCGTCATCCCGGGGGTACAGGTCAACCGCTCGATTTCCAACCAGATTCGGCGAAGTGCCTCGATGCGGTGGGGGGCCGGAATAATCAGCGTCCGGGCCGTCCAGTCGGGGCGCGGGTCAGCCTCTGACGACATCGGCGTAACGGCTGACGCGGGCGGCGCGACGGCATAACCGTCCACGACAAGCGGGTCTTCGCCGTCGGGGTCCACCGCGCGCGCGAGATCCTCCTCGATGGCCGGCTCGCAAAGTCGGGCTGCAGTCATCAGCCACTCGACGATGACTGACCGCGGCAGCTTAGCCGTCAAATGACAGACGCCCCAGGGTTCGAAGACAGGCTCGGGCAGCTTGAGGCGATCCAAGCTCTTGCCAGCCGCGTCGCGCAGTTCGGGGTGTGCGACGAACAGTCGCCCGACCGTGTGGACGGGCGACAACAACCACGGCTCGACGCGGGCGAGGAGTCGCTGGCGGAGGTCGATACGGGCGGCGGCGGCGGCCAGTGCCAACCGGCGCGCGTCGCAATGCCGCCAACCGGCCGGCGCCGAAGGCCGGTGCGCTTCGGCGGTCCGTCCGACAGCCACCAGGTCTTCCGCAAAACGGTCCGCCAGCAGCGCGGAGACTTCCGTGCCGGGCAGATAGCGTTCCGCCAGCCTTCGCACGAGCTCGGCTGCAACGTCGGCCGGTACGCGGACCTCGACCTCGACCACGCCGTGCGGAAGGGTACGCGCGTCGCTCACCTGGCGTGCCTCGAACAGCGACTGTCGCAACCAGTACTCGACCTCCGGTTCAGCCACCAGAAGCCCCGCCACGGTAAGCGGGGCGCTCAGGCGAAGGGTGAGCACGCGGTCGGCCAGATCCTGGAAGGCGGCGTCGGCCGCAGCCTCGACCTTCGCATCCCGGCCGTCTGCACGCGGCGGGTCCGTTGGCGGCTGGGCAACCGCTGCTCCCAGGGTCGCTCCGAGCAGGACCCATAACGACATGCAATTGGCACCTAAGGTACCCGCCACCCGAACCGCTCCCGCCGGCCTTGCATGTCGGCCCGCCGGGCGACGTTGTTGGCCGGTATCGGATTGCCACACGCCCGTACAGGCCATCTCCACCCTTTCGATTCCACTTCGCCGCCGGTTCAGCCGCGACCCGGCGACCTGTCGGGATTATACCCGCACCCCGGCCAACGCAACCGCCGGCCGCTTGATCTTCAGCCGTTCTTCATCGAAGATTCCTCTTCGAGCGATCGACGATATCATGCGTTTTTCCGGGAGTGCACCGTTTCATGGCCAAACAAACACAGACGGCGATCCAGCCCACACGGGCCGAGGACTATCCCGAGTGGTATCAGCAGGTGATCCGGGCGGCCGACCTGGCTGAAACCTCACCGGTCCGCGGCTGCATGGTCATCAAACCCTGGGGCTACAGCCTGTGGGAGAACATCCAGCGCGTCCTGGATGGCATGTTCAAGGCGACCGGCCATCGCAACGCATACTTCCCGCTGTTCATCCCTATGAGCTTTCTTCAGAAGGAGGCTGAACACGTCGAGGGGTTCGCCAAGGAATGCGCCGTGGTGACGCACCACCGCCTCGAAGCCGGCTCAGACGGCGTGCTTGTACCGGCCGGCGATCTCGAAGAGCCGCTCGTCGTTCGGCCCACCTCCGAGACGATCATCGGCGCGATGTTCGCCAAGTGGATCCAGTCCTACCGCGACCTGCCCCTGCTCATCAACCAGTGGGCCAACGTGGTCCGCTGGGAGATGCGGACGCGACTGTTTTTGCGCACGACCGAGTTCCTCTGGCAGGAAGGGCACACCGCTCATGCAACGTCCGAGGAGGCGATGGAAGAGACGCTCCGCATGTTGAACGTCTACGCCGACTTCGCCGAGCGCTACATGGCCATGCCCGTCCTCCGCGGCGAGAAGACCGAGGGCGAACGTTTCCCCGGGGCAGTCAACACGTTCTGCATCGAGGCGATGATGCAGGACCGCAAGGCGCTCCAGGCCGGCACGTCGCACTTTCTGGGCCAGAAGTTCGCCCGCGCCTCGAATATCCAGTTCCTCAACGATCGCGGCGAGCTCGACTATGCCTGGACGACGTCGTGGGGTGTCTCGACCCGGCTCATCGGCGCGCTGGTCATGACCCACAGCGACGACGACGGGCTCGTCGTCCCGCCGCGCCTCGCGCCGGCGCACGTGGCCATCCTGCCGGTGATCCACAAGGACGAGGTCAAAAGCGAGGTCCTCGCGCACTGCGCGCGGCTGGCCGACGAGCTGCGGGCCGTCCGGTACGACGGCCGACCGCTCGAAGTCGAGCTCGACACGCGCGAGATGCGCGGCGGGGAGAAGACCTGGTCGTGGATCAAGAAGGGCGTTCCGATCCGCCTCGAGGTCGGCCCGCGCGACATCGCGGCTGATTCGGTCTTCGTCGGCCGGCGCGACCGAAGTCCCAAGGATCGCGTCAGCCTGAAGCGGGCCGAGTTCATCGCCACCGTCGCGGCGCTCCTCGACCAGATTCAGCAAGGCCTTTTCGAGCGGGCGCTTGCCCTGCGCGAGCAGAACACCCGGCCCATCGATTCGAAAGAGCAGTTCTACGCCTATTTCACGCCGAAAAACCCCGAAAAGCCCGAGATCCACGGCGGTTTCGCACTCTGCCACTGGGCGGGCGACCCGCAGGCAGAACAGCAGATCAAGGACGAGCTCAATGTGACCGTCCGCTGCATCCCGCTGGACGGCGAGCCGGAACAGGGCGCGTGCGTGATCACCGGCCGGCCAAGCAACCGCCGGGTCGTCTTCGGCAAATCCTATTGACCCGAACCAAGCGCTTCGCGCTGATCGCCACGATGCCCGATAAATGAACCGCAGCAGCACCCGCGACGATTTACGCGAGGCGCACATCCTTTCCTGCATCTTTCTTCGAGCACAGGAACACAAGCCGTACAGAAGCCGAACTTCGAGGTTTTCTACCAAGCAGGAAGGTCAATACTTTGTCTCTGCCAGCCAAGAGAAAAGGGACAATCAGCTGGGCTTCGGCTTTCATCACCGAGGTGCCGTAGGTACAATGATTGAACAGGAGAGAGAAGTGCACTTGCCAACATCCAGAAGTTTTGGCTTTTCAACCCCCTCACCCGCAAGGTAGCCCAATGACCTGGAAAATGAACTACCCATGGATGTGCTTGATTAGCGGAGTCGTCCCGTGTCTGGCAGCTTTTCTACCGGCCGCGGCCGGTAGTCCCCACATCATCGATGTCGATCAGGGTACCCCGTTCAGCCCATGGGTCCGCGGACAGTGTCCCTACCGATGGATACGCGCGGACGGCGTATATTATGAAGACGATTATGAAGCATATGAAGCACTGTGGGAATTGACCCGCGGCGCGATGGGACGCGGCGTGGCCGGCGGGCTTGATGCCGACACTTACGACTGGCGCGACATCAACAGCGGGTGTTGGTACGGCTTGCTCGGGGGGAAGTTCACGACCCTCGAGTTCCTCCAGTATGCCCGCGATTACGACGCGGTCCCGATGATCACGGCCAACATGTTTGGCGGGGGATATCTCGACGAGGACGACGCGTTCGTATGCGTCACTGACAATCCGGACGGCCTGGCCGCCGACTGGATTCGCTACACCAACATCATCCTTCCCAACTACCGCCAGGGCGACGAAGCGAGCCTGACCGGGGAAGACCTGCGCGTCTACAACTCGATCAGTGACTGGGACGGCCGGCCGAAGCTGCTCGCGCCTGGCGAGGAAATCCCTCCCAGGGTCGATTACTGGGAGATCGGCAACGAGCCGGAGGTTGGCGACATTGCCGGCCACCATATCGACCACTACCTCAGTCCGTCCGAGTACCGTGATCGGTACAAGCTGATGGCGCCGGCCATGCTCGCCGTCGATCCGACGATCAAGATCGGCCCCTGCCTGACCAATCCAGCCATCCCCAGTTACCAGTGGCTTCCGGTTTTGGCTGCCGATCCCGACGCTCCGATCGACTTCGTCAGCTACCACCCTTACGACGGTGCGCTCGTGGATGTCTGGGGGGACACCGACGCAATGACCGCAGCCCTGCGCAACGTCAAGCCCAAGCTCCTCAGCAAGTCCGCGGCGACCCGTTCGATCATGGACCAGGCCGGCCGATCAGGCTACGAGCTGATCGCCTCCGAATGGAACCCGGTCAGTTGGTCGGGAACGAGCGTCATGCAATCCTCGATGGCCAACGCGCTTGGTATCGTCGAGTCGTGCTTCACCTTTGCCGAGGACGGAATGCTGGCTGCCACCTTCTGGCAGGAACCGCAGAAAAGACTCGGTCCCACGGGCGCATTTACCGGCCTGGTCAACGACATGGGCGATGTCCTGGTCACCACCAGCGCGCAACTGGGCTATGATGACGATACCACCGACTTCAGAATCTATATCTCCAAGAATTCCGACGACGATTCAAAAGTCATGATCTGGGGCCTCAACTTCACCAATTCCTCCCCCATCACCATCAATCTGGGCCTGCCACCCCGCTGCGAGTGCATCTCGGCTACGCTCAAAAACTACGGCAAGGCCGGCGGCGGCACCACGCTGACAACATACACTGACATGGTCTGGAGCCAGCAGGATGTGACCGCCGGCTTCAACCCCACCGATTTCCCCTTCACCATGCAACCGGCCGAGATCACCGTGCTTGTCCTGGAGGCCACCTGTCCGAAGGTGGTGCTCTACGTGGACGCGTCAGCCACCGGCGCGGGCGACGGAACGAGTTGGGCCGACGCCTATACGGATATCCAGGACGCGCTGGCGGCGGCCGTCTACGGCGACGACATCTGGGTCGCAGCCGGCACGTACAAGCCGACGACCACCACGGATCGGACCATCTCCTTCGCCATGCCGGATGGCGTGGCGATTTACGGCGGATTCACCGGCAACGAAGATCCGAACACGTTCGACCTGGCCGACCGCGACTTCGAAGCGAACGAAACCATCCTTTCCGGCGACATTGGAGTGCCAGGAGACAACTCCGACAATTCCTACCACGTCGTCGTCGGCGCCAACAATGGCACGCTCGACGGCTTCACGATCACCGGGGGAAACGCAAATGGGCCCTCCACGTCCCGTCACGGGGGCGGCATGTACAACGCTTCCGTCAGCCCGACGGTGGCGAATTGCAGGTTCATGAACAATTCGGCTACCGGGGAATACAGCGGTGGCGGTGGAATGTACAACAAGAGCAGCAACCCAACAGTGACGTACTGTACCTTCTTGAAAAACTTGGCTTTCAGCGGCGGTGGGATGGATAATTCCAACAGTAGCCCAAAGGTGATAATCTGCACGTTCGAGGGCAACTCAGCCGAAGTTGGTGGTGGAATTGCCAACTGGTCGTCTATTAGCTCGACAGTGTCAGACTGCACGTTCTCGGGGAACACGGCAGCATTCCGTGGCGGCGGGATGTTCAACCTGGACAGCAGCCTGAAGCTAACCAATTGCACGTTTACAGGAAATGCGTCGGCTGATTACGGCGGCGGGATGTACAACGAGGACAGTAACCCGACCATAACGAACTGCACATTCACTGCCAATGCAGGCAGCGCCGGAGGCGCGGTTTTCAACTACACCAGCCACCCCGTTATCACAAACTGCATTCTATGGGGAAACACGGGATGGCAAATACAAAACATCTACCAAAGCAACCCCACGGTCACGTATTCATGCGTCCAGGACGGTTGGGAGGGAGAAGGCAACATCGACGTTGATCCGCTTTTGCTGCCGCTGATGAATTATGGCGGGCCGACCTGGACGCATGCCATCCCGCTTGACAGCCCGGCCTACGCGATCCCCGAGTCGGCAGGCGGCGGGAACTGGAACGGTGCACCCGACACCGACCAGCGCGGCATGCCTCGGGCCACCACCGGCTACCGCGCGATGGGCGCCTTCGAGGGCGACCTCTACGTCGGTCGAACCGTCATCTTCGTGGACGCCTTGGCCAGCGGCGGCGACAACGGCACGAGTTGGGCTGACGCATTCATCGACCTTCAGGACGCGCTGGCGGCAACGGCCTACCACGACGAAATCTGGGTGGCGAAAGGAACATACACACCGACCGCGGGCTCGGGCCGCAGCGCCTCTTTTGTCATGAGGTACGGCGTGGCGATCTACGGCGGGTTCGCCGGCAACGAAGACCCGGCTACCTTCGACCTGGCTGACCGGGATTTCCAAGCCAACGAGACCATCCTGTCCGGCGACATCGGCGTTCCCGCCGACACTACCGACAACTCCTACCACGTCATCACCGGCACCGACGATGCCACGCTCGACGGCTTCACGATCACGGGCGGTAATGCTTCTGGATCCACCGCGTCAGAACAATCCGGCGGCGGGATCTACAACGATGCGACCAGTCCCACTGTGAGCAACTGCACCTTCACGGCAAATGAGGCCAGCGTGGGTGGCGGCGGGATGTACAACGATGCAGCCGGCCCGACCGTGACCCACTGCACGTTCGCCTCCAACTCGGCCGCCACCAACGGCGGCGGGATGTACAACAACAACGCGGCCAACCCCACCGTGACCGACTGCACGTTCGTCGGCAATGCGGCTCTCAGCGGCGGAGGGATGGCCAACGCCTCCAGCGGCCCGGCCGTCACGAACTGCACGTTCTCCAACAATGCAGCCTCGCGCGACGGCGGGGCATTCTTCAACTTGAGAAGCAGCCCGACGATCACGAATTGCACGTTTGCCGGCAACTCGGCCACCAACAACGGTGGCGGGATGTTCAACTTCGCCAGCTCCCCCGTGATAGCCAACTGCATCCTGTGGGACAACGTCGGTGGGCAGCTTTACAACGCATCGAGCACCCCAACCGTGACATACTCGTGCATCCAGGGCGGCTACACGGGAGAGGGCAACATCGACATCGACCCGCTTCTATCGCCTTTAGCGGACAACGGCGGGCCGACCTGGACGCATGCGCTTGCCTCCAACAGTCCGGCCTACACGATTCCCGAGTCGGCCGGCGGCGGGAACTGGAACGGTGCGCCGGATACCGACCAGCGCGGCCAGCCCAGGGCGACGACCGGTTACCGGGCGATGGGTGCGTTCGAGGATGAATACATCGCGCCGCCGCCCGTCGTGACCTCGGCTGCATCGGTGAAAAACCACGGGCCAGCCGGCGACCTCGGCATCGCCATCTTGTTGTCGGGCGGTAGCGTGGAATGTCGCCTCGGCGGGCCGACGCGGCTTGTCGTCATGTTCGATCAGGACATTTACGGCTCCGGCGGGCTGCCCGTCGACGATGTCACGTTGTCGGCCGGCACGGTCGAGGCCGTCACGATTGCAGGCAACGTCATGACTGTGGACATTGCCGGCGTGCCGGACGCGACGGTTCTGACGGCGACCTTCCCCGGTATCGAAAGCGACGCAGGTCAGCCATGCGCGGACACGCTGTGCGTCCGCGTGCTGGCCGGCGACGTGAACGGCGACGGTGAAGTCGGCATTTTCGACCTCGTCGCCATGCGCGACAACACGGGCCAGCCGGTCACGGAAGCCGACTGCCCCTGCGACATGAACAGTGACGGTGCGATCAACATCTTCGACCTGGTGAACGTCCGCGACCAGACGGGTGCAACGGTGGGGACGTGTCCGTAAACCCTGTCGCACAACCGACCGGGCGAAGCTTGAAAAAATCCCACAGGATGACTTTTTCGGCATTCCTCTGACATTGCGCGTAATCGCATGACACCCTGGGCGAATTCCGCGCTGATTAACGGTACAAATACCGGATGGGCCAGGATAAGGTCCTCCCGGTGACCTTTTACCGGACGGCTGATAAGCCGGCTCATCTCGAGCATCCTCGCGCGTTTCCATCCCTCACATGCCCTGCGAACGGTCGCTTTTTGCATCCCGGGCGAATGTATTTTACGTATTGATCAGACCCCCTTTCGGCCGAGGGCGTGCGACCGTGCGCCACCGGCTGATAAAAAGTTCGTTCGTTGAACGGGATTTCACGACACCGCGGGTCGCCCGGCGCCGGGGGCGGCCTCAAGCAGTTGCAGGGGGAACACGTGGACAGCTTCTACTCTCCGTGCCCGGCGCGGCGCGGGCTTTCGCCGGCCCGCGCGCCACGGGTCCGCAACCGTCATCGGCATGGGCTGGCTGCAAGCGATTGCGGCCGACGAAAAGGTTCGTACGCCGCGCGTGTGGGTGCGGCCATGACGCTTCTGGCGTGCACGGTCGGCCTGCGCTGCGACATGTCTGCGATGGTGGGGCCCGCTCCGACCGACCTGCAGGCATACCAGGTGCTCGCATACCACTCGGATGGGCCGCCCTTGTGGGATGGTGACACACAGAGCCAGGCGGCATCGGCTGACAGCACCGAACAGCGGCGCGTCGCCGGGGCTGTCGATAATTTACAGGATTCCTCCACCGCGATCTCCTCGCCCAAGGCCGACTGGATCCGCGAGGCCGACGAGACCCTGACCGCGCGGTTCGAGCGGATCGAGGGCTTCCTGTGGTTCAACTTCAACAAGGAGCGCGACTGGCGGGTCAATTCCTCGCCGGCCGCCCTGAACGCGTTCCGCCAGAGCTGGTCGGGGCTCGAGCAGGGCGTTTTCCTGCCGGATTTCCCGGGCCCGGCCGCCCCGAACACGTCGGCCATCGACGCTTACGAAACGCTCGTGGGCGGACAGCAGGCGCGGATCGGGTGGCATGTCGCGCTGACCGCACGGTTCCCGGCCGCCGCGGTCGAACTCGTCCAGCAGCGGGGTAGCGGGCCCTACATCGTCTGGGAACCCTACGATCCGACCGTGCCCGGCCAGAGCGCCTACACGGGGGCCAGTCTGCTGCCGGCCATCGTTGACGGCCGCTACGATGCGCACATCACGCAATGGGCGCAGGCGGCAGCCGCCAACGGCCAACCGATCGAAATCGCTTTCGGGCACGAGATGAACAGCAACTGGTACACGTGGGGGTGCCTCGACGGGCACAACGGCAACACGCCCGCCTTGTTCGTGGCTGCCTATCGGCACGTACACGAGCTGTTCGAGGCGGCCGGCGCGACGAACGTGCGCTGGGTCTGGACGATCAACGCCTCGTGGCGGGACGATTTCACGGCCGCCTTCCCCGGCGAAGCGTACGTGGACCGCCTCGGCCTGAACGGTTTCAACTTTGGCGGCGACCCGGAAAAGGTCGCGGGCTACTGGGAGTCGTGGCGCTCGTTCGAGGCGATCTTCGGCTGCTGGAGCCCCGACGAGCCGGGATGCTTCAGCAGCTACGACGCGCTGGTTGAACTGGCCGACCTTCCCATCCTTGTCAGCGAATTCGCCTCGGCCGAGTGGGCGGGCGAGCCGGCGCAAGGCGATTGAACCCTACGGAATCGCCTGATGGTCCCGGTCGCGGATGCGGTACATGGCCATCAGCGTGTCGTGATCCGGTAAGCCCGGCTGTGGCGGTGACGGGGAATCGTGGTATCCGTACGCGACCGCGGCGTACCAGTACGGATGCAGTTCGGACGCGGGCCGCGGGTTGCGGAAGGTCATCCGGCAGCGGCGCTCGAAGGCGATCGCATCCTGCACGTGAAAGCGGTACATCGTAACCATCGAACGGAACGGATCCTTGAGGGGCACGCCGTGAAGCGGGCCGGCGAAGGGCCCCTCGCGGAAATACCACCCTCCATTGAAGTAGTCCTCCAGGCCGGTGCCCAAGATCCGGGGCGCCTCCCAGTCGTCGTCGATGAAAAAATATTCCGGCGCTTCGAGGAAGCGCAGGTAGTTCATCGGTTCACCCTGCATCGCGAGCATGAGGCCTGAAAAGTGGCCGCCGCCCCGCGTTTCCAACACGACGGCCTCGTCGATCCCCTCGCGCCGGCCGGTGTGGAATTGCGTGAAGAAATAGCGGACCGCCTCGGGGTTGCGGTCGAGCTGCTGGTAGTTGACGTTCAGGAAGACCTCGTGATCCCGGGTCGGGCAGCGGTTCTCGATCTCGATGCGAAAGCCGCTCGCGTAGGGCATCGGCCAATAGCTGAAGAAACCGCCGCTCGAGGTGCCCAGAAAATCCGAGGTGAACGAGCCGTACTCGCAATGGCCGGCGCCGAAGAAGTCGCCGATCGGCGTTTCGACGGACGGCGTCGCGGCCCCGTCCCAGTAGAACCGCAGCATGAGCGCTTTGAAAACGGAGGGGTCGGGTTGAGCGTCCGGCGCCCAGTGCGGCCAAAACCATCCGGGAAAGGTCAGCCAGAGACGTGTAATGACCCCCGCGCCCTGGACCTGGGCGACCGTGACGCGGTGACCGGCCGGCAGCGCACAAGTCTTGTCGCCCGTGGCCGGCACGAAGGTGGTGCATTGGCGCGAGATTCCGTCGGGCCTGTGCCAGAGATGCGCGGTCAGCCTCATGGGTTTCGTCTCCTGGGTCGGGTGCTGTCCGTAACGGCGCAACGGTCACTATCATTGTCTTCAGAGGGGTTCAGGCTACCACCGCAGCCGGCGGACTGCACGGTTGCAGGGTGATGGCATGCCGGGAGGCCGCAGGCTTTCCCAGCCGGCCGAAGTGCGAACTTGAAGGAGGCCCGGTCCCTTGTTGTGGATCTTCGACGCAACAAAATCGGCCCGGATGATCGATAGGTAGAGTAATGTCGAGCGCGGGGCTGCATGGGCAGCCGTGCGCCGGCTTATCCGGTTGGATCGTCGGTCGGCCGGCGATCCTTGCCATTCAAGGTGCCAGGCGATGGATGCACTCTGGACTTACATGGGCGACCTGCATGAAGTTTGGTCGCCGCCCTGGACGGGAACGATTCTGGTACTCGTGGCGGTCGTTTGCGGTACGGTCATCGGCCTGGAGCGCGAATCCCACAACAAGCCGGCAGGCACCCGGACGGTCTCCCTGATCTGCGTGGGCAGTACGATCTTCGCTCTCGCCTCGATTATGATCGCCGGTGGCAGCGAATTTGCCGACCGCGGCCGCATCGCCGCCCAGGTCGTGACGGGCGTGGGTTTCCTCGGTGCCGGCGCGATCATCCGCGAACGGGGGACGGTCGTCGGCCTCACGACGGCGGCCACGATCTGGGTCGTGGCGGCTATCGGCGTGCTCATCGGAACGGGGTACGCCGCAGGCGGCGTGGGGTTGACGGCCGTCGTGCTGGCGATGCTGATGGGCGAACGGCGTCTCGAACGCGGCCCGATCGGTTCCTGTGTGTACTCGCACTGCCAGGTGCTCTACCAGCACGGAAACATCAAGGCCCGGCTCCGCATCCTTCGCGTTCTGGACCAGCACCGCATCCCCGACGAGGCGCGCACGTTTTCGCGGGAGGGTGACCGCGAAGTGCTCCACGTCACATACTGCGTCGCCCATCGGCCCCACCGCGCGTTCCTGTTCGACCTGGCAGACATGCCGGAAGTCGAAGAAATCCGCCAGAAGAGCGATACGGCCGACGGTACGAAGGCCGACCGTAAACCCCCTCTTTGACGTCGGACAAGTAAAGATCGCATGGCATTCTGGTCGATCATAGTAAGTTAAGGAGACGAAACGACGGCAATATGCGTCGTTCGGCTTCGTGATGGCCGATTCATCGAAGTGTTCGCCGAACACAAAAAAGTGAATAGAATGAAAAAAAGTCTTGACGAGCAACCTGCGGGTTGTTAGCTTCGCGGTTAATCCCGTCCGCGTCACACGGGAATGACGGTCCTTTTAAAGGAGAGTGCGCCATGGCTAAGAAGAAACGAAAAGCCGCCAAGAAGAAAGTCGCCAAGAAGAAAACCGCTAAGAAGAAAACGGCCAAGAAGACGGCCAAGCGGAAAGCCGTCCGCAAGAAAAAGTAAGACGGCTGACGCAAACGAAGTAGTCTTCAGTTGGGCGTTTCGGATAACCGAGGCGCCCATTTTTTTGCGCGCCTCTCAATCGCCAAACCACGGCGATGGGACAAACCGATCAAGCTCCACAACATGTTGAAATAAAAGGACTTAGGAATGTGTCGCGAGAGGTGGTAGAGCTGCCCGCGCGCCGCGCTGCACGCTATCTTTTTTTGCGATCGAGTCTGTTTGTCTCCAGCTTCGTGCATGAGCAACGACGGTGCTTCGGACGCCCTGCCAGATGTCCATCCGAAACATCGGCGCGGTGTGTGCAGACCCCTTCGCTTTAACACGCTGGGCATCCGACCGTAAGCGATGAGAATGAACTTCGAACATCGCAGCAGCGCGCAATGCCAACGTGCCTCTGTAGTCCGGACAAACCGATCGGCCATCAGCCAACGAGATTCGCGCGCCGAGAAGCTTTCAGTGTTCCGGAGGCGGCTGAGTGAAAAAATTTTTTGCGATGACCTCCAACCCTCAGATGAAATACAAAGCCATCGGGGGTGAGCGTATTGCCCTGACGAATTTTCGTCAGTGCGTTGACATGGTGGGCGGATGCGAAGTCTGGCTGATTTCGGAGAATTTTTTTGACCGCCTCCCGCCTGCTCGCCGGCCCTTTCAGGGTCGGTTGACACGACACGAACCTTACAGGATGCTTGAGCCATGTCGTCGGTTTCATCGTCATCTCCGCCCACCGACCTGAAGGTACGGCTAGGCCCCCTCACGCTGGCCAACCCCATCGTCACGCTGTCGGGGACCTGCGGCTATGGCGACGAGTACGCTCCTTTCGTGGATTTGAGCCGTCTCGGGGCCTTCACGACCAAATCGGTCACACTCCATCCGCGCCGGGGCAACCAGCCGCCGCGCATCGTCGAGACGCCGGCTGGCATGCTCAACGCGATCGGGCTGGCCAACGTGGGACTCGACCGTTTCCTGGCCGACAAGCTCCCCGTGCTCGCGCGGCTGGGCGTTCCGGCTCTGGTCAACGTCGCCGGCCACACGATCGACGAGTACACCAAGGTGTGTGCCGCCCTTGACCGAGAGACAGCGGTGGCCGGCCTCGAACTGAACGTCAGTTGCCCGAACGTGGCCGACGGCCTGGTCTTCGGCACGGACCCAGCCGCCCTCGGCACATTGGTCAGAGCCGTCCGCGACGTGGTCAGCCGCGCGGCGCTGATCGTCAAGCTCTCCCCCAACGTCACCGACATCACGGCCACTGCCCGGGCGGCCATCGAGGCCGGCGCCGACGCGCTCTCGCTGATCAACACCTTCGTGGGGATGGCCCTCGACGTCGAGCGGCAACGCGCCGTCCTGGCCAACGTGACGGGCGGGCTGAGCGGGCCGGCCATCCGCCCTCTCGCGCTGCACCTCGTGCACCGCGTTTACCGCGATGTGGCCGCACCGGCCGGCGTCCCCCTCATCGGCATGGGCGGCATCTGCGACTGGCGCGACGCGGTCGCGTTCATCCTGGCCGGCGCGTCGGCCGTCGGCGTCGGGACGGCCCTGTTTGTCGATCCGGCCGCGCCGCTGCGCGTCCTCGACGGCTTGACCGACTACCTCACGCGTCACCGGATCGCAGCCGTCCGCGACCTCGTCGGCCGTTTGAAGACCTGAGGAAATCCGATTTCCCGTATCCCTGACCCGTCCTGTCCCCAACTTCCAAGTGAGGACCATCGCGATGGTTGCGTCCGGTACCGTCGGCCTATACGTTGTTGAGACCACTGAGTACGATCTTGCACGAGAGTCCGATCGGACAGCGAACACGAGGCTGAAGGGCGCATGAGCACGGTCATCATCGGTTCGGGCAACTGGGGCACGACGCTGGTGGGGCTGGTCAATCCCGACCCCCCGATCAGGCTCTGGTGCGAATCGGAAAAGCACGTGGGCACGGCCCGCGAAACGCTCGCGCAGGTGACAGGGGCTGACCGACGCAGGACGAGCGTCGAGGTCGCCTTTTCCTCGCCGCTGATGGCTGACGACGTTGTCCTGCTGGTCGTGCCGTCCTCGGTCATCGCGTCCGTCGCCCGGCGAATCCGCGACCACGTGACCGGGCCTTACCCACCGATCATCACCGCCTCGAAGGGGCTCGAGCGGGCGACGTTCCGCACGATGAGCCAGGTCATCGCCGCCGAACTGCCCCAAGCGACGGTCGCGGTCCTGTCGGGACCGACGATCGCGCGCGAGATCGCCGCCGGCCGACCCGCCAAGGCAGTGCTCGGCTGCGAGGATGTCCACCTCTTGCTCAAGCTGGCGCGCACGCTGGGCAGCGAACGGCTCCACCTCGACATGACACGCGACAAGGTCGACCTCGAACTCTGTGCAGCCATGAAGGGGGTCTTCGCGATCGGGTCGGGCGTGATCGCCGGCCGGCGGTTCGGGTGCAACTACATGGGGCTGCTGCTGACCTACGGGCTGCGTGAGATCCGGGATCTCGCGCGCTTCCTGGGGATCTCTTCCGCCCACGTTTTCGGCGTGGCGGGCCTGGGCGACCTCGTGGCGACCTGCTTCAGCGCCGACAGCCGCAACTACCGCCTCGGCGAGCTGCTGGCGACGGGTGTCGGCCTCGAGGAAGCGCTGCGGCGGGTGCAGATGGTGGTCGAGGGCGCGATGACGGCCTCCGCGGTCTCGGAGATGGCCGCCCTGCGGCTGCGCGTCCCGTTGTTTGCAGCCATCGCCCGGATCGTGGAGAATCCCACTCAAGAGGCCTTCGACCACTTCGAGAGGGTGCTTCTGGAATACCCGGGGGAATGATGCGAGCGATTATCCTGGCGGCCGGTGCCGGCAGACGGCTCGGTCTCGAAACGCCCAAGTCAATGATCCCGATCGCGGGCACGTCCATCCTGCACCGCCAGATCGAGGCATTCCGGGCCGACGGCGTCGATGATTTCGTGGTCGTCGTCGGCCACCGGCACGAGCAGGTCATCGACCACCTCTGCGGGCAGGCCGGCCGGTTCAGCTTCATCTTCAACGAGCGCTTCGCGGAAACCAACACGATCTACTCGCTCTACCTGGCGCGCGAGCACATCACGGGGACGTTCTACTACGCCAACGCCGACGTGGTGTTCGACCGCCGACTCATTGAACGGCTCCGCCCCTGTCCCCCGGCGACCGCCCTGGCCATCCAGACCGGCTCCTGCGGACGCGAAGAAGTCAAGGTCATCGTCGAAGACGGGCGCGTCCGCCGGATCAGCAAACAGCTCGATCCAGAGGCGTGCCTGGGCGAGTTCGTCGGCGTGGCGCGGTTCGGCGGCGAGTTGGCCGCCGCCTTCGTCGACGCGCTCGAGACCTGCGTCGAGCGCGAAGGCGTCGTCGACGACTACTTCGAGCGGGCCGTGGATCGGCTCTGCCCGGAGTGGACACTGGCCCCCGTGGACGTCAGCGACCTCCCCTGCATCGAGATCGACTTTCCCGACGACCTGCACCGTGCCCGCCACGAGGTCGCCCCGCGCCTGCTTGTCTGACCAGTGCGCGCGCCGCAATGCCCAGGGCCACTGCCCTGTGAGAAGGACAGTAGCGAACCGCGTCGCGAGAAAGGTGACCGTCCCGCACCAAAACGGTCATTAAACAATTTACGGCCCGGAGCAATCCTGCTGGATCGTTTTGGTGCGGGATCTCGCCGGTTTGTCACGTCAGTAATAACACGAGAGCCCAGACCGCGATGGCCATCACAAACGTGGCGATGGCTGCATACCCGATGAGGTCCTTGGTCCAAGGCGCGAGACCCGCGAACGGTCCATCCAGCACACCCAGTGCCCTGCCCAGAAACCGCACCACAACGTTCCATCGACGCCCGGGTTCGCTGGAGGGTATCTCGGACGTGCCAGCCGCCTCGCCCGCATTCGGCGTCGCGAGAGCCCACCGATCTTCCGGTTCCCGTGGTGCGCCCAGCGTCTCGGGGACGGCTTTGTCGGCCGAGAGCGCAGGTGTTCCTGCGTCCTTCCCGGAAGATGGTTGCTCGTCCCGGGGCAACTCTCCGACCGGCTCGCATTCCCCGTCGGGGACAGGCTCGACAGCTTCAGCAGCAGCCTCTGCCGCCGTCACAGCGCCGACCTGTGAAGGTTCGCCCGGCTGCGACTCTTCAGCCGACGGGTCGTCCGGCGTGGGGGGGGCTGCCTGCTTGTCAGGGACAATGTCGTCAACCGGCGCGGGTGGCGAAGCAACCGTTTCGCCGGTCGACGATCCGTTCTTGGCATCCTGCCCCGTCGCGCTTTGCGTTTCGGACACCTTGGCCGGCGGCTCGTCCAGCCCACAGGCTGCCTCGTTCAGCATGGCCCCGATGTCGGCCTCGTCCAGCGCGTCGCAACTCCTGGATTCCGGCGTCGTCGTGATGTTCGATTCGTCAGGCATCACCAAGACCTCGCTGACAGGTTTCGAGCGCAGCGCCTGTTCTGTTGCATCGACCAGCGGCGGCGATGACTTCATTATCGGATCGCCGGAATGCCCGATTGGCCGTTTGCCTGGCCGCCGGGCCCTTCCGATAATGCGCGCATGACCACTCCCCGGTTCTTCGCCGAACATTGCGATACGGAGCGCATCGCGCTGCCGGCCCGGGAAACGCGCCACGCGCTGAAAAGCCGGCGGTTATCGGTCGGTGATCCCGTCGTCGTCACCGACGGGCGCGGAACCGAGGCGTTCGGGCGGATCGCGTCAGCCTCGCCCGAGGCCGCCGAAGTCGCCGTCGAACGCGTCGTCCACCATCCGCGGCCCGTGCCTGCACTGACGCTCTGGGTCGCGATGCCCAAGGGTCCGCGCCAGGACGTCCTCATCGAAAAATGCTGCGAATTGGGTACGGCTGCCGTCTGCCCGTTGCGATGCGCGCGAAGCGTCGCCGAGGTCTCCGACCACCGGCGCGCCAAGTGGCGCCGCACCGCGATCGAGGCCGCCAAACAGTCCAGCCAATGCTGGACGCCGGAGTTTCCAGCACCGGCCGACCTTCACGATGCTTTGGCACGCAACGGCCAGTTCGATCTCTTGCTGTTGGCCGTTAGCCCGACAGGCACGGACGACCCGCCGCCGGCCGCTTTTTCCGACCTGCTGGCCGGGCTTCGCATCGCGTCTTGCGTGGCAGCGTTCGTCGGACCCGAAGGCGGCTGGACGAACGAAGAGACAGCCGCGATCCGCCAGGCCGGCGGCCGGCCGATCCGCCTCGGCCCCAACACGCTCCGCATCGAGACGGCCGCCGTCCTCCTGGCCGGCCTCATTCACACGCTGCACACGGCTGCTCCCAGCATGTGAAGGAACCCTGCCGCCTGGGGAAGGCGGCCAGAGCGGTCCGTGTTTCAGGGTGGCATGGGCATCCCTCTGTCAGGATGGGACGAGTTTCAGGGTGGGACGAGTGTCTTGCCAGGGTGGGACGGGCAGCTTGCCCGTCAACATTGCACCCCCCGACGGGCGAGACGCCCGTCTGCTACAGATGTGAAGGCAAACCCCTGTAAAGGTGCCGACGTCGGTTCGCTCGCCAACCGCACGGTTTGAGCTATGCTGTCGGTCGCAAAAAAAACGCCCGGCCGCCCTTTTGCCCAGACGGATCTTCTATGAAGGACGAAGCGCGGAACATCCTCGCACGGTACAGGTTGTGCGACAGTTGCCTCGGAAGGCAGTTCGCAGGCCGATCCACCGGCCAGACGAACCGTCAGCGCGGCGCCGCGCTTCGCCGACTCCTGCAGGCCCCCCCCTGCCAAGGCACCTGCCAACTGTGCGGGGGGATCTTTCAGGCTGACCTCGAGCACTGGTCCCGGATGGCGATCCGCCAACTCTGCCGCGTGAAGTACGCCACGTTCGTCGTCGGCTCGCGACCGGGGCCGCGCGTGACCGACCTCGAAGAGCGGATCGCCCAATACCTGCCGCCCGGCTCGGCTGAACCGCTCAAAAGCGAGTTCAACCGCGAGGTCGGCAAGCTCTTGTGGCGGCGGACGTGCCGCCGGGTCGATTGGAAGCAACCCGACGTGCTCGTGTTGTTCGACCTGGTCCGCGGCTGCGTCGCGCTCGAGATCACGCCGCTGTTTATCTTCGGCCGCTACCGCAAACTCGTCCGCACGATCCCGCAGACGCGCTGGCGGAGGTTCCGCTCCTCCGTCGAGCAGATCATCGCTGCACCGCTCATGCGGGCCAGCCGCGGGACGGCCCATGCCCTCCACGGTGCGGGCCGCGAGGACATCGACGTGCGCTGTCTTGGCTGGCGGCCTTTCGTGCTCGAGATCTCCCGGCCGATGCGGCGACAACTGCACCTCGCGCGGATCGAACGGATCATCAACCGTTCCCGGCGGGTCAAGGTGCACGGTTTGCAGCCGACCACCCGCGACCGGGTCGCTGCCGTCAAGGCCGACCGCCACGACAAGACCTACCGGGTACGCGTGCGATTGGACCGGCCCTTCCGGACCGAGGACGTCGATTGTTTGCAGTCGCTTGCCGGCGTGATCCGGCAGGAAACGCCGATGCGGGTCGTTCATCGCCGTACGGACATGGCCCGGCAACGAACGCTCAAGCGGATCGCATGCAGGCAGGTAGCGGCTGACACACTCGACATCGACCTGACGGCCGAGGCGGGGCTCTACATCAAGGAACTCGTCACCGGCGACGACGGGCGAACGCGGCCGAGCCTGGCCGACGTGCTCGGCTGCAAGACCGAGGTGCTCACGCTGGACGTCCTCCGCATCCACCGGGCCGGCTGAGCGGCCTACCACGGAACCGAAGGGCGCCGTTGCAAACGGCCCGACGCACAGATTTACAGAAGAATCTTGACGACGACCTTGCGGACCGGGCCCGCGCCGCCCAGCGGTGCGTGCGCGTCTTCGGGGAAATAGATGGCCAACATGCCCGGCACCAGCGGTGCCCACGCCTCCGGCGCGTCGTTGTAGAGCACCACGTCCCTGTCCTGGTCGAAGGGGCCTTGTGGGTCGGTGCAGGCGGCCGTCGGCTTGTACCCGATCTCGTCGGTGCCTTCGATGGCCAACTGGATGTCGATGTACCGGCCATGCGCTTCGAGGACCGCGCCGTCGCGGCCGCGGCCCTCGCCACGAGCCACGACCACGAAGATCCGATCGTCGTCGATCGCGTGGCGCCCGTCGGCCAAGGCCGTCAGGTCCGTCTCGCGCAGAAACGCAAAGGCCGGCCCGAAACGCGGGTGAAGGGGCGCGTATCGCTGGGTATTGTCGATTCGGTCGAGAATCATCTCGTGCTCCTGCCTCGAGGCTCATGCTACATGCCGGGATTGGCCTTGGACGGCTCGGCGCCTTTCGGGTTTTCGCGCCGGTCAGCCAACAGGTCACGTGCTGCCTGCCACAGGGCGCGCTCCTGCGCGACGCGTGCACGGACCGGCGTATCCGCTGCGACCGCAGCCGCCTGATCGAGAAGGGCGGCGGCCTTGCTTTCGATCTCGGGCGGATAGACCAGCGGCGGGCTGGGAAGCCGCCAGGATTTGCACAGGGCCGTGCAGTCGGAGGCCGCCTGTTCCAGGAGGCGGTAGTAGGCCCGCATGGGTTCAGCCGCTGGACCATAAAGCTTGTCGCACGCTTCGCGCATGATCTGCTCAGCCGTCAGCCGCGGATTCCACATGCCCCGCGCGCCGACGTAGTAGAGCGGCCAGCGCAGCGGGAAGCCGTCTCCCTCCTCCATCCCCGTCTGGTAACAAAGGTACTTGACGCCGTGCGCCTGCCAGAAGCGGAGGTTGCGCAGGGCGGTCTCACCCGAATACCAGGGCACGCGCTGCCAGTCCGGGTGATCGCAGGCCGGGATCCACCACTCGTAGATGCCCAGGACCGCACCGGTTTTCGACCAGCCGTCAAAGGCGATGCGCTCGCGCGTGTTGTTGCGGTCGATGATCTGGCTGATGTCCGGCCGTTCGGGCTCGCACCAGGGATGGAGGTGGTTGCCCTCGTTGACCTGCATGACGCAGACGCCGGGCTCAGCCTTGACGGCCGGGAAGGGCGCGTCGTGGGTGCCCCAGAAAGCGTAGAAGGTCAACAGGTAGCGCCCCGGATGCGTTTGGGCGAGGTTGCGGGCGACCCGGTTGGCGAACTCGAGGTTCAACGCGCTGGCGTTTCCGACGGCCCGGCAGCGCGCGCAGTCGCAGAAACCGAGCGCGTCGTTGGCGCTCAGGGAAAACGAAACAATCCCTTCGGTTGCATCGAGTTCTTCGCGGAATTGGCGTGTGATGATTCCGATGACATCCGGGTGCGTCAGGCAGGGTTGCACGTCGCCGAAATAGTCCGGGTGCTCGTCGGCATACGCCGCGCGGGGTATCAGACGATCGAACGCGTGCGCATGGGAAATGCCGTCACCCCCGAGGCGCCAGGCATCGAGCAGAGCACGGTCCAGACCCATGAGCGAGGACATCGTGCGGTCCCGAAACGCGGGCCGCTCGTCGAGATCGAGGGCGGGGACGGCCAGGGTCGTCTTCTTCGGAATCACCTGCCAGAGGGGGGCGGGGCCGAACCAGCCGCAACCGAGCCGTTCGAGAAGATCGTAGACGGCATAGGCCGTCCCGCGAAGCCGGCCCGCATCGTTGCCGACCAGCGCCAACACGTGGTCGGTCGCCCGGATCACGTAGCGATCGCCGGCATCGGCGTCCTGGGCGATCCGGACCGATGCCTCAGCCGCCGCCTTCGAGGCGCCCACGAAAACGGGGTCAGCCTGTTTCCGATAATCGCTTTCCGCGACGACGGGAAGCTCTGCGCCGCTCATTTGCGCGACGACGTCCCTCAGGGCGTCCGCCGCCTGGCGAGCGGCCGGCGCGGGCGTGTCGGCCAATACGATAACGCTGGCGGGCTGTCCATTTTCAACCAGAACGAAATCAGCAACGACCGTCTGGACAACGAACAGAAAAACGCCGGCACACAGCACGGCCCGTACCGTTCGCTCCCCTGCACGGATGGCCTGCTCACACATCGGAGGCTCCTCCCGATTGTCGTCGAGGTCAGTCCACGGTCTTGGCGTAAAGCACGTTCCGGTCGTAGGTCCGCCCCTCGCCGTCGTAGGGGCCGTGGAAATAGGATCGGTTGGCCGCATACATCGGCAGCTCGGGCGGCGCGTCCCGGCCGGCCGCCTCCAGGTAGAGCAGCGCGAGGGGGGCCGTATCGTCGAACTTGGCATACACGTGCTTGGCGCTGGGCACGAAGAAACCCTTGCAGAAGCACGCTTCGAGAATGTTATCGCCGACGCTGCGGGCCAGCTCGAGATAGGCGCGATCGCCGGTGGCCTCCTGAAGCTCGAGCAGTCCGAAGATCAGGTCGGGGTCGGCGACGTGCGTCTGCGTCCGTGCCGGCCCGCCCCCCACTTTTTCGCCGATGTCCGTCAGGTCGAGCACCTGGCCGACCTCGCGGGTCATCTTCCAGAAGAACGGGTCGCCCGTGTGCTTGTAGGCCAGTGCATAGGCCCAGAAATGGAGCGGATTCGGTTCGCGGTGACTCAGCCAGCGCGTGTTGACGTAGCCTTCGTGGAGCCGGTCTTCGGGACGCAAGCGCGTTCCGTCGATGAGTGTCGGCCAGAAACTCCGGGTGCTCCAGTCGTAGGCGTGGCGGGCGAAGGCGGTCAGGTCCGCGACCGCCCAGCGTTTGAACTCCTCGCCGTCGTCACCGAGGCGTTCGGCCAATTTGAGCTGCGCGATCGCCACCCGGCTGTAGCGCATGTTGTAGATCGAGGTGATCGTCGCCTCGCTGAAGCGCCCGCCGAACTGCGGAAACTGCTTGATCATCCGGTGGCTCTCGTGAAGGCTGTAGTTGTCGGCCCCCAGCCCGGTCGTCGGGTGGCAAACGTCGGCGTAGCGCGCCGCCATCCGCTTGGCCCAGGTGAGCGGCCGGCGGTCGCCCGTGAACGTCGAGAGCATCGCACCGGCATAGAACAGGTCGCTGCCCGAGGCCATGAAGGTCAGCCCCCGGCCGGTAAACGGCAACGGGCCGCCCGTGTAATCGTGGTCCCAGACGTTCGGGTCCGGCGGCGCGTACGTGCCGTGGCGGTTCATGTCCAGGTTATCCCAACAAAGGACGTGGTTGGTCCACAGCGACTCGATGAATCGCTTCGTGGCGTCGGGGTCCAGCTCCCAGAGAAACTCGTAGAACGGCAGGTGACTCTTGAACTCGTGCTTGCCGGCCATGCCCCCCGTGCGCCCCTCTCCGACGGGCTGGTGGCTGGCCAGGTCCCAGAGGGTATGCCCGCCCCAGAAGAACAGGCCCGATTCGTGCCGGCAGTTTTCCAGCGCGTAGCGCGTCGCCTCGACGGCTGCCTCTTTGTATTTCGGCTCACCGGTCAGTGTCGTCAACGCCACAAACGTGCGGAAGAGATTCTGCTGGCTGGCCAGGTTCGACATGATCCACGTGCGGGGCATCTGCCAATGCTCGGCCCGCTCCTCGGGCAGGACCCAGACCGCCGGCTCGTGCGTGTGGATGTTGATCCCGTCGACGAACAGCGGACTGTGAACCTCCCCATAGGTGTCTCGACCGTGCGTGAGAACATTGTCGGCGAAGGTACGGACAGCCCTCACATAGCGGCTTTCATCGGCGCCTGCATGACCTGCCGCCAGTGCGCTGACGACCCAAACGAGCAGCCACCGCATGAACCGCCTTGCATTTTCATCAAGTATCGCGTGCATGATGAACTCCTGCCCTCTGCGTGCCGTGCGTGAACGGGAAACCCCTAACCCTCCTTATGGTCGGATCGCTTCACTGTAACGCCGCCCTGCCGGCCTGGCCAGCCGGTGTACGAGCACACCCCTGGAACAGGCGGTATCTTTCGTCAGAGGCGGTTACAGAATGATCTGCCGCACGAGCGTGATGTGCGGCTGACTGCGAAGCTCAGCCAGCTTAGCCTTGTCGAGCGGCTTGCCGACGCGGATCAGGAACATCGAGCGTTTGCGCGATTTGCTGTGCGAAAAGTCGAACTGCCGGATCTGGATGCGGTGCGCGTCGAGAACCGAAGCGATCGACGAGACCACGCCGAGACGATCCTTGCTGCGGATCGCCAGGTACGTGCCCTCGGGCTCGACTTCGAAAGGAAAATCGTCGACGAGGCTGATCCGCGCATGAGGCCCGCTGAAGACGACGCCGCCGACGGCGAAGTCGTGCCCGTCGCCCTCGAAACGGCACGTGATCGCGCTCTCGTAGTTCGTAAAGCCGGGATCGGTCGATTCCCGTACGTCCAGGCCGGCCGACTGCGCGCGAAGATCCGCGTTGACGTAGCTGACGTAATCGAGACTGCCGGATAACAGTCCTTTCAGAAAGGCCAGTCGAAGCAGCGTACAGTCGTGCCGGGCGATCGAGCCGCGGTAAATGATCGCGAGGCGTTTCGGCTCGAAATCCAGAAACTGCGCCGCGAACGAGCCGAGCTTCTCAGCCAGCACCGTGTAGGCCGTCATGACATCCCCGCCTTCCAGGATGCGGATGCTCGGCATGTTGACGGGGTAATCGACGACCTCGCCGCGCAGCGCGCGGGGTAGCTGGGTCGCAACGGTCTCGGCCACGCGGAGCTGGGCCTCGGTGGTGGACGCACCGACGTGCGGGGTCATCACGACCTGGGACAGGCCGCGGAAGGGGTTGTCGGCCGGTGGCTCGGTCTCCCACGTGTCGATGCCCGCCGCAGCGATTTGGCCGGCCCGCAACGCGTCCAGCAATGCTTCTTCGCTGACGATCCCCCCCCGGGCCGTATTGATCAGCACGACGCCCCGTTTCATTTTGGCGATCTGCGCCGGGCCGATCAGACCCGTCGTCTCGCGGTTCTTGGGGACGTGCAGCGAGATCACGTCCGACTCAGCCAGAACGGTGTCGAGGTCGGCCTTGGTGGCGAGGTTGCGCTCGAAGAGCTCGTCGGGGATGTACGGGTCGCATGCCAGAACGCGCATCTCCAGGCCGCGGCAGAACCGGGCCATCCGGTGACCGACGTTTCCCAGGCCGACGATCCCGATCGTCTTGCCGGCCAGCTCGGTCCCGGTGAACTTGTGCCGGTCCCACAGACCCTCCCCCATCGAGGCGTGGGCGGTGGTGATCTTGCGTGCCGCGGCCAGAAGCAACCCCAACGCCAGCTCGGCGGCTGAGTTGGTGTTCTTGCCCGGCGTGTTCATCACGAGGATGCCTTTTTCGGTGGCGTATTCGACGTCGATGTTGGCGATGCCGACCGCGGCGCGGGCGATGACCTTCAGCGACGCGGCCCGGTCGATGAGTTCGCGCGTCACGTCCGTTTCCGAGCGCGTCACGAGCCCGTGGTAAGGCGCGATGATCTCGAGGATCCGCGCCCGGGGAAGGTCCGGCTGATAGTCCACTTCGATGTCCGATTCGCGTTCGAGCAGCGCGATCGCCGACGGGTGGAGCGCTCCGGTAATCAACACGCGGTACATGGTTGCCCTCATCGCGGCCCGTGGGCGGACGCGTGCCGTCCGGCACGCCGGCCCGTCACAGGGCGGCAAAGTTCTTGAGAATCGTCAGGCCGGCCTGCTGGCTCTTTTCGGGGTGGAACTGCGTCGCGTAAAGGTTGTCCTTCCTGACGACCGCGGTGAAATCGTAGCCGTACCGGCACGTTCCGGCGCAGAGCTCCGCATCGCGCGGCCGCACGTGGTAGGAATGAACGAAGTAGAAATACGTACCGGGATTCAACCCCGCCATGAGCGGACAGGGCCGCTCCCAGAAAACCTCGTTCCAGCCCATGTGAGGCACTTTCAGGTCGCGGCCGCCGGGCAGGTTGGAAAAATCGAAGCGGACGACGCCCCCGCCCAACACGGACAGCCCCGCGTGTTCACCCTCCTCGTCGCTGGCCTCGAACAGCAACTGGAGTCCCAGGCAGATTCCCAGGAAAGGCCGGCCGGACTGCGCCGCCTCGCGCACCGCGCCGGTCAGTCCGCGGCGGTTCAACTGGACCATCGCGTCCCCGAACGCCCCGACGCCGGGCAGCACGAGCTTGTCTGCCGCACGGATCTGTTCGGCATTCGTGACGATCGCGGCCGCGGCGCCCACGCGCTCGAATCCCTTCTGCACGCTTCGCAGGTTGCCCATGCCGTAGTCCACGATCGCGATCACGGGGAGGGTTTCTCTCCTGCATTTTCAGGCATGGTGTCCTGGCCGGTGCGCGCCGCCCGCCCCTTGTTGAGGGCGCGGTCGAGCTGCCGGAAGGCCTGGCGGAGACGCTGCTCGTTTTCGACCAGGGCGATCCGCACGTAACCCTCGCCGTTTTCGCCGAACGCCCGGCCGGGGGCCAGGGCGACTTCCGCCTCGTCGAGCATGCGCATGACGAAATCGATCGTGGACTGGCCGGCCAGGTGGCTGTCGCACACGCGCGCCCAGACGAACATCCCGGCCCGTGGGACGTCGGCCTCCCAGCCGAGCCGCCGACACCTTTCGATGACCACGTCGCGCCGTTGCGCGTAGGTGTGAGCCTGCTCGACCACGTACTGTTGGCAGTGGCGCATCGCGATGATCGAGGCGATCTGGATCGGCTGGAAGACGCCGTAATCGTAATAGCCCTTGATCGTCGCCAGCGCGCGGATCATCAGGTGGTTGCCCGCACAAAAGCCGATGCGCCAGCCAGCCATGTTGTAGGGCTTGCTCATCGTGGTGAACTCGACGCCGACGTTCTTGCCGCCCGGGGCGGCCAGGAAACTCGGCGCCTCGTAGTCATCGAAGCACGTCTGGCCGTAAGCGAAATCGTGGATGACGGCCACGTTGAACTGCTCGGCCAGCGCCACGACCTGCCGGAAGAAGGGCGGATCGACCGTCATGGCCGTCGGATTGTGCGGATAGTTGAGGATGAGGACCTTGGGGCGCGGAAAAAGGTGGTCGACGACGTACCGGACACGCTCCAGGAACGCCTCGTCGTTGCCCAGCGGCACGGAAATGACGTTCGCACCGGCCAGTGCCACGCCGTAAACGTGGATCGGGAAGGCCGGGTCCCCCACGACGGCCGTGTCGCCCGCCCCCAGCATCGCCAGCAGCATGTGGCTGATCCCTTCCTTGGAGCCGATGCAGGCGACCACTTCGTTTTCAGGGTCCAGCTCGACGCCGTAACGATCGCGGTAGTGGCGGGCCACGTCCCGGCGCAGGTTCAAAACACCCGTCGAAACCGAGTAGCGGTGGTTGCGCGGATCGCGCACCGCCTCGCAGAGCTTTTCGACGATCGGCGGGGGTGTCGGGTCGCTGGGGTTGCCCATCCCCAGGTCGATGATGTCGATCCCCTCCTGCCGCTTTTTGTGGCGCAGCGCATTGATCCGGCCGAACAGGTAAGGCGGCAGCCGGGAGATCCGCAGGGAAGGTTGAATCCAGGATTCGTGCATGGCGCGATTATAACACGAGGCGTGTTTCCGGTCCCATGCGCGGCAACGCGGTGCCGGCTCACTCCTGTTTTTCCTCGGCAGGCGTCTGGGCGGTGTCGAGCTGCTCGAGGATCCGCTGAGCGGTCGTGTTGGCCGGCTCGATCGCCAGCAGCCGACGGCACGTCGCCGTCGCCTCGGCCTTCATCGACAGGGCCAACTGGACGGAGGCGAGCTCCTCCAGAAGGCGGGCGTCTTCGCGCTCGATCCCACGGGCGCGCATCAACACCTCCAGCGCGTTGGCCAGGGCAAGCGAGCGGTTCACCTCGGCTTGCTCCTGGAGGGCGCGCGCCAGGTCGACGCGAACGACGGGGTTGGCCTTGCCCTCGGCTAAAACCGTTCGCAGCGCTTTTTCGTAGGTCTCATAATAGCGACTCAAAGCCTCCAGAAGCCGAACGTCCTGAGGCCGGTCAGCCAACTGCGCCCGGGTGTACTCGATCGCCCGCCGCGCTTCGATGGCCGACTGCTCGGCATCGCCGCGGGCCATCTCGAGCTCGGCCAGAACATCACGGTACCGCGCCTCGCGGGGCGCCTTCTCCGTCGCCCGGCGGGCGGCCTGAAGCGCGTCGTCCAGCCGCTCACCCTTGAGATAGGCCCTGGCCAGGGCCACGTCGATGTCCGGATCGCGATCGTCCAACTCCGCGGCGCGCTGGAGCGCCTCCAGCGCCTGACGCCAGTAATCGCCTTCCAGGTAAAGCTGGCCAAGCTGCAGGTAACCCTGCGGGTCGTTCCGGCCCTCCAGCGTGTTCAGATATTCCTGGTACCGGCCGATGGCCTGTAATCTCCGCCCGGTCCGGGCCAGCACGTCGGCCAGCCCGCGAAGGGCGCTCGCCCGGGCCGGACGATGCAGGAGGATCCGGTAATAGAGCTGTTCAGCCACGCCGTACTCCTCGGCCGCCAAAGCAAGCGAGGCAGCCTCCGAATAGACATCCACCGCCTGGTCGATGAAATGTTCGGCCCGGGTAGCCCGGTCCGGATCGTCCTCGTCACGGCGCGCTTCTTCAGCCAGCCGCTCATAGACGAAGCCCAGATCGTTCAAGGCCCGCAGGTGCTGTGGCTCCTGCTGAACGACAGCCAGCAGGATGCGACGCCCGTCCTCGAGCCGGCCGGCCAGGACGGCCTCCATCCCGCTGTCGAGCAGTTCCTCCGTGCTCATGCCCGGACGAATCCCGGGGATCTCCTGCAACTCGGCCGGCAGCGGCGGCGGATCGGTCTGGGCCAGGATGCGACCGGTCCCGGATGCAACCGGAAAGACTAGGGCGACGCTGAAAAGACACGAGATGACCGCCCTGCCGTTGCGCAATCCGAGGCTGAGCCGACACCGGTTGGCTTGGTCCGTCGCAGGATTCATGTGGAGGCCTCCCCAGTCCTGACCAGGTCGGAAACACGGCCGGGTACCGTTGCCCGATCAGCAATCCGCGGCGCCCCCCTGCCCGGCAAAACGCCGCTCCGCGCGCGACTGAACACGCGATTCCAACGGGCAACCGCGAACACAAAACGGACTATAAAAACTCCCCGCTCCCACGGTCAAGCAATCCCCCCACGGGGCGACTGCCGGCGACCGGCCGAAAAAGCGAAAAAGGTCGGCCAGCGCGGAGCACGGGCCCTCGAAGGACGGTCCTCTGGATACGCCAGGGCAGTGGTCAGCCTTCGACGCTCAGCGTTCCGTAGGCGGCTGAGTCAGCCTGCCCCTCGGACGGCGGGACGGCCGGTGGCGTGGCTTCGTTCTCGGAGGCGATCTCGGTCGATCCGCGTTCCCCCCGGAGCTTGTCCAGCAGCAGAACCCACGTTTCGCGCTGATACTCGATCAGGCCCAACGCTTCGCGGGCGAGGTCGGCCGATCGCTGGACACTCGCGTCGACAAGCTTGCGGTAGATGAAGTTGTAGAGGGCAGCCATCCGCGCACAAAGCGGCGGATCGACGTCGTGGTTGAGCGAATTGCTCATCTCCAGGATGATCTTCTGGGCGCGTGCCAGGCCGTTGAAGGCCTGCTCCCAGTTCCGGCCCTGGATCCCCTCGATGCCCTGCTTCGTGAAACGGATCGCTCCGTCATAGAGCATGAGGTGCAACTGCTCCGGACTGGCGGTCAGGACGGCGTTGCGGAGATATTCGTTCGATGCGTTTTCCATGGCCGGTGTAGTTATCGGCCAGCCGGAAGGGCCGATTCACCTGGTCTCACTGTGATTTTTTGTGTTTTTCGCGGCTGACACATGAGTTATCGGTCGGAGTGCGGTCACCCCATGCCGAGCGAAAGCCCCCCTCCGCCCGTCGATCCGAAACTTGAGGCCAGGTTGCTCAAGGCGACCAACGCCGACTGCTGGGCCTGAAGGTCGGCCAGGGCGCGTTCCATCGCCTGAAACTGCGCGTAGAGCCGGGCCTCCTTGTAGTTCAGCAAAGTCTGCAACTGGTCGGCCCGCCTCTCGAACTGGGCGACGCGGTCGGCAAGACGCTCGTTCTGGGTCGCCAGCAGGCCGCCGGCCGTCGTCGTGATCTGATCGAGCGCCTCGTTCATCCGCGCAGCGAAACCCACCGGCTCGCTCGCATCGTCGCCCTCGCCAACCTCCAGGCGGGTGAAGAAATCGCTGACCGCTTCCGGATCCTCTGTCAGCGCCGCCCGCAGCTTGCTCTCGCCGTCGATCACCGTCCCGTTGGAAAGCGTGCGGCTCAGCGTCAGGCGCGGCGACCCGCCCGTCGAGTCCACCATGACGCCCAACTCGCTGAGCCGGTTGTAAGTCATGGCGTCACCGCCTATGACGCCGTTGATAATCCGGAAGAGACGCGATTGGATCTGGCGCACCGTGCCGTCGCCGAGCAGGATGCCCTTTTCGTTCGTTTCCGGCTCGAAATGCGTCAGCTGGTCCATCTTGTCCATCGCATCGTTGAAGGTCTTGATGAACGTCTTGACGTCGGTCACGGTCGACTCCAGATCGTGGTCGACGGTCACCTCGACGGGTTGGCTGCTCGTACCGTGGAGCGTTAACGTCAGGCCGGGAATAAGGTCTTCCAGTGTGTTCGAGTCGCTTGTAATGACCACGGCATTCGGAGAGCCGGCCTGGCCGAGGACGACCTTCGCATCCGACGCCTGAGAGAGCGTCGACAGCGACAGGCTGGGAACATCGGTGGCGAACAGGGTGCGGCCCTGCGTGCCAGCCGTCCTGGACGTGAGCACGAGCCGATACGGCGTGTCGCCGCTGCCGTCATTGATGATGCCGGCCGTCACGTTCGCGCCGGAACCGTTGATCTTGGCGATGACGTTTTCGAGCGTGTCGGTCGCGCCGATCTCGATACGCCGCGCGAGCGTGCCGGCCAGCAAACCCGTTTCGTCTGCTTCCCCGGCGATCCCCAACTCGGTGGCCATCTTCCCGCCGTCCAGGTCGATGACGGTCAGCGCACCGTCGCCGCCGGAGGTGTCCAGCAGCTCGATCCCGTCGCCGGCGGCGTTGATCCGAGCCGTCACATCCATATTCAGCGCGTTGATCGCGTCGATCACGTCGCCGACCGTATCATGAAGGTTCGCGCTGAGTGTCAGTGACTGGCTGACGCCGCCGGCATTGGTGATCTGAAGTCGGCCATAGGAGAAATTCGCGCCGGAGCGAAGATCGGACAACAGCGTCGCCTCGGTGACGTACTGCTTCTGAAGGTCGCCGCTGATCAACTCGCCGACCCCGCCGGCAGTCAGACCAAGAGCGTCGGCCATGTCGCCCGCGGCCGTAAGCTCCCCCGTACCGCTGGTCAGGTCGGTGATGCGGATGCGCGTCCGGCCCGCATCGACCTCGGCCCGGACCAGTCCCGTCGCGTTGAGGACGTCGAGAACGTCCGACAGTGTCTGCACGCCGGCAAAATCGAGGCTGTTGAGGACCGTTCCGTCGCGCAGTGTCAGGTCAAGGGTACCGGTCGCAAGACCCTCGCCGCCGTTGAGCGTCCCCAGAAGAACCGTGTTGAGGCCGGCGATCAAATCGCGCCCCTCGAGTTGGCCCGCGCCGTCGAAGGCCCCTTCGATCCCCAGGTCGCGGGCGGCCTTGGAGTCGTTCAGCGCTTCGACTGTCGCGGTGCCCCCGCCCCCCGTCTGGTCGGTAAGCACGAGACCGTTCCCGTCGATCGCCACGGACAGGCTGCCGTCGTTGCCCGTAGCATGTTCGATCGCCCGCAGAACCGTCCCGAGCGTTTCGATGCGGTAGATGACCGAACCGTTGACGGTGTTGCTTTCGGTATCGACGGCGATGCCGAGGTCGGCGGCGGCGTGGCCCGTCACGTCCTCGATGATCAGGTTCGAAGCGGTCCCCGTCGTCGCGTCGTTGACGACGAGGCGTGACCCGGAGATGGCCGAGATCGTCACGCCGATACCGGCCGCGGCGATGGTGCTCTGCACGTCCTGGATCGTCTGAGCCCCGGTCAGATCGATGTCGGCCCGTTGGCCGTCATGATTCGTGATGCGGATCGTACCCGTTCGCACGCCCGCCCCGTCGTTGAGCAGGGCCAGCGGGGTGTCGAAGGTCGGTTGGGCGGACAGATTGACGTCGAAGCTCGTACCGTCGGCCAGCGTGAACCGCATGTCGGCCGACGACGCATTGAAGCGCAGGCCGTTGCCGTCGTTGAGCTGCCGAAGACGTGTCGTCTCAGCCAGGTGGACGAGATCCTGGCCGAGAAGGCTGCCGGTCGCCGTGCTCCCGGCGATGCCCAGATCGGCCGCCGCCCGCCCCTCGCCCAGGTCCACGATCCGCAGATCGTAGGCTGTCGAACCGGTCAGATCCTCGATCCGCAACGCGTCACCTTGAACGCTCGCGCGGACGCGGGCGGTGGCCTGGCCGTTGATCGCCTGGAGAACGTCGTCGATCGTGGTGGCAGCCGTCAGGTCGATGTCAGCCGTCCCGCCCGCGCGATCGGTGATGCGGATCATGCCGCGGCCGACGCCCGTGCCGCCGTTGAGAACGTTCAATTCGGTCGCGGGAGCGATGTCCGCCCGGGCCGACTCGAAGGTCAAGACGCCCCCGCCGAGGGTCGATTGGCGGCTGGCGAACCCCCCGGAAACAAGCTGATGCGAGGCGACCAGCGAGCGCACCTGAAGCGAAGTCGTGCCGACGGCTGCGGTGCTCGAAGCGGTGGCGGTCAACACGTTCTCGTTCGAGCTGGTCACGGTGCGGGCCTGGAATGCACTCGGCCGGACGAGCGCATGGATGGCACCCTTGACGGCTGACAGGCTGGCATTCAGGGCCAGGTAGGCGGCCTGCTGCTGCTTGGTCTGGGCGATCCGCGTCTGCGTCAGCTGGAGAGGCCGTGCTTCCAGCTCCATCAGCTGTTCGACAATGCTCTGAATATCCAGCCCGGACATCAGCCCGATACCGGTCGAAATCGTACCCATAGCGTCCTCCCGGGGCGCGCGGATCCGGCGCCATCCTCTATTCATCGGTTCGCAGGCCGGGGCCGCTTCACCCGTGCACCCCAGGATCCCTGGTTTTGCGGGGCCGACCGGACCATTCGAATAAGCGCGTTGTTATAGGACGTGGGAATCGTCCCTCCCCCAAAACGGCTGGTCCGGTAGTGAAAGCATCCCGCCCGACGGGACGATTCAAGCCACCCCTCCAAGGAGGCAGGCCCGGGCGTCCCGAGACGGGGGCGCGGGAGGCGATTAATGAAAAAATTCACGAACCGGCTCTGGAGGGTCAATAAAATGCCTCATGAACCTCCGCCATGCCATGCTGGGGCACCCCCCTCAAAAAACTTGAAAAATTGCGTTGACGTTTTGATTACCAGTCCGGAATACCTGCCTATTATGAAGAGGATAAAAATTTCGCTCCACGCGAGCAGAAAAGGGGGGAATATGAAGCGGGGCAGTTTTGGATTTGAGACGAATGAGATAAGGAAATTCGTTTTCCTTTCCGCGTTCATTGCGAGCATCGCCGTCGCGTCGGTGGCACAGGCGGCTCCCAATTTGGTATTGGAGTTCCTGGCGGGTCCGGATAACTCCACGGAAAACACGGGCGTCCGCGCGCGGCTGACGTTTTCATTCTTCGATGAGCCGGGCGACGATCTCGTATCGGTGGAAATTACCAACACGACGCCGCCCGAGATCGGCTCGTCTCTGACGTCCATCGGACTCGAATGGCCATTTGTGATCGCCGACCCGGTCTTCGCACCGGGCGGGATGGGCGTCTACTTCGACCATCTCGATTATGACGTCAACGTGCATCCGGATTGGATCAACGGCGCCGACGGCTACGACGCGGTCCTGACGGGGGACGGAAGTTTCGAGGGCGGCATGCCGCTCGGTGCGCCGCTGGAGGGCGAATCCGACGTTGTCGTTTGGTCCGTCGGGAACACGGGTCTTTCGGCCGACGAACTTTTCGAGGTGTTCCACGACTTCTATTCGACCTCGCCTCCGCCGTTGGCTGTCGCGCGGTTCCAGGCGATTGGTGGCGAAAACGACTTTTCCGACAAGGTGATCGTGACAACTTACTTACCCGAGCCGTCCTGCCTGCTGCTGCTGGGGCTTGGCGGACTGCTGGCCAACAAACGACGGTTCCTGAAGCATTTGGCTTGAATCAGATGGTTGGCCGATACCTGAACGCAAGCACACGCCGGGGCGGTTCGCTGTGAACCGTCCCGGCTCTTTGCATGGCGCAATGCGCCGGACACGTCGCTTCCATCGCCCATGCGCCCGCCTGGAAGCCCAACAAGTTCGCCTTACCCCAAAAGCTTCCCCTGACCGGTGCCGGCCGATAGGATGGTACGCCTCGGAACGGTTTTTCGCGATCGAGGGTGCAAGGCACTGGCGGGGCCATGCGGACGGGAGGGTCACCATGCACGACGGGCACGGGCGGGCGAACCATCGGGAGGAGCACGGTTGCGGATGTTCGAACGGGTTGCATGCGTTCTACGAGCGGGCGGCCAAAGCGTTCGTTTCGCGGAGGCACGTCATGCTGGGGATGGGCGCAGCCGCTTTGGGCGGTTGGGCATTGGGGCGGCGCAGCGCAGCCGCACAGGACGCCCAGTCGACCGAACCCTTGAAGATCGCGCCGGCTGACGAACTCGTCGTTCAGCCGGTGCTCACCTACGCGCTGCACACGCCCAAGCCCCAGTGCAGTTGGCGGCCCTGGGGCGGCCTCATGACGGCAGCCGACGTCGATGAGGAGGTCGCCCGCATCGAGCAGGAGCTGCGCCAGTTAGTCGACACGCACAAGCTGGCTGTCAAGTTGCTCCCCGTCGCCCGGGTCCACGACCAGCAGACCGCCCAGCGCGCGCGTCAGAGCGACTGCGACGTCATGCTCATTTATGCGTCGGGGAGTTGGCGGCCGGTGCTCGAGGCGCTCATCGATCCGGACCGTCCGAACCTGTTTTTCCTGCGGCATCGGTCCGGACCGATCTCGTTGTGGTACGAGATTCTTCACCCCCACTTCCTGCGCAAGGCGAGCGACGAGTACAAGCAGCCCGGCGTGGACGTGCAGGACGTCGTCGTGGACAACGGCGAGGATCTGGCGTGGCGCTTGCGGTCGCTGACGGGTCTGCGGCGTACGCTCGGCCAGCGAATCGTCGCCATCGGCGGAGCTGGCGGCTGGGGCGACGGAAGGGAACTGGCCCCACGGATTGCGCGCGAGAAATGGCACCTCGACATCCGCGACGTGGACTATGAAGAACTCGGCCGACGAATTACGTCGGCGCGCAACGACAGTCAAGCTGTCGCCGATGCGACCGCCGCGGCAAAGGCGTACCTCGCCGGCGCCGGCGTCACGTTGCACACGGATCGCGCCTTCGTCGAAAACGCTTTCCTGCTGACGCGGGTGTTCAGGGATCTGCTGGCTGAACACGACGCGCGCGCGATCACCGTCCACCACTGCATGGGCACGATCATGCCGCTCGCGCAGACGACAGCTTGCCTGACGCTCAGCCTCCTCAACGACGAGGGCTACCTGGCCTTCTGCGAGTCGGACTTCGTGGTCATCCCCTCGGGCATCCTCATGGAGGCGATCCTTAGCACGCCGGTGTTCCTGAACGACCCGACGTGGCCGCACCATGGCATGGTGACGCTCGCACATTGCACCGCGCCGCGCCGGATGGATGGCCACAAGCATGAACCGGTCGGTATCTATACGCACTTCGAGTCCGACTACGGGGCGGCGCCGAAGGTCGAGATGACGGTCGGCCAGCGCGTCACGATGGTCGTACCCGACTTCGGCTGCAGCCAGTGGGTGGGATGCACCGGGAAGGTGATCGAAAACCCGTTCCATGCGATCTGCCGTTCGCAGATCGACGTGGCACTCGAAGGCGACTGGCCCCGTCTCGTCGAGGAAATGCGCGGCTTCCACTGGATGCTCGGCTACGGCGACTGCCGGCGCGAGATCGCCTACGCAATCAAGCACTTGGGCATCGGCTGGCAGGACGTGTCCGCCTGAGGTAGCGGATGACAGGCGGGCCCGCAGACGTGCAAGCGCCGCGGCGAGCTTCATGGATCGCTTTGTCGGAATGACATACCGGCCACCATCGCCAGGGCGTGGCGGCACAGCGCTGCAACAACGAAGGCGGTTGTCAGGGCCGAGGAACGCCAGGCGAAACGGACTCCGCTCATCGTCCGACCTCGAAAGAAGACGCCGGCCTGCCAGTTCCCGAAAACGGGATCCTGCCGCGCAAGCAGGTATTTGATCGCACCATCCACGACGGGCCCTTTGCGGCCGGCGTTGAGCAGTGTCAGCACAGCCAAGGCCGTGTTCAGGTGCGGATCCCCCCGATCCCAGAAAAACGTGCCGTCGTCGGCGACCAGAAAGGACGGTTCAAGCTCGTCGGCCAACCGTTCGATGGCGGGCGCGAGTCCCGGCACCGGTCCTTCGTGGTAGGCCCGCGAAACGCAATAATGAATCGCGCCGTTCGGGGCGTAGTACGGACTGACCTGGCTGGCGAGTGCTTCATGATAACCGGCCAGGATGACGGTGTTGACCATCGCTACCGCCGCCTCGATACCCGGCGCGCACAACTGATCGTAACGCGCCAGGGTGTAGAGAATGTTGGCGTTCGTGACCAAATCGATATCGTTTAATCCCGGCGGATCTCCGGGATGCCCGTCGTTCAGCCAGGTCAAAAAAAGGCCGCTCCCTTCGGGAAGCCAGGAAGGTTCCAACCTGAGCGGAACCTGCCCCAAGTCACGCCGGTCGCAAAAGTATCGCCCGATCGCGACGTTGACGGCCGGGCCGTCGTCAAGCCCCGGACGTGGTCCAGCAGTGCGGCATAGACGACGGCGATGTCGTCCGCGTCATAGGGCACGGCCAGCAACGGCGGATAGAACGGGATATTCAAAGGTCCCAGGTCGCCCCCCAGAACGGGTCCCTTCAGGATCGGCAGGAAGAACAACGCCAGCAGTTGGTCGACCGGCGTGGACGGGGACACCGCGCGAGGCCAGAAACCGAAGGCCCCCGCGGCAGGAGCCTCCGCCGGTGCCTCAAACCGAAGCATGAAGGCCACGGCGCTTCGACGCATCGCCGACGCCTTGGCAAGATCCTCAGCAGTCGTGCCGAGCGACTCGGCATTCTCCGGAACGACGTGAGACAAGGCATGGTGAATAAACGCCACCATGAAAGGGCTGACTTTACGGGCCGAGGCGGCAGGCAACCGGACAGGGCCGAAGTATTGCGGCCAATTGCCCGCGTAATCTCCCCCCGTCTCCAGCTCTTCTTGTTCTGTGACCTGCGTGCGGTAGAGGCACTCCAGACCGCGCGCCATCGGTGAAAGTGAGCAATCGACCGGTGACAGGGTCGGCCACGCCTGATAAAGAGCGATCCCGCAACTCCCGGCCGGTAGAAGAAGCAAGATCGCCAGGAAACGAAGAGGGTGCCTGGAAAGCATGTGGACTTCGGCAAGCATGTACTACCGAAAAAGATTTACTCATCGGCGTGCAATGGATAAACTCCGACTCGACTTTTGATGGCACGAGGAGGACAAAACACTATCGCCCTGAATGCACGCATTTCATCCACCGCGATGGGCTGAGTCGCACCATCGGTGTTGTTGACGGTTCACGTCCTTCCCGATCACCTCCACGCTTCTGTGGATATTGCGTACCCTCATGGGCATTGCGTGCATTTCTGGCATTCGTCGGGCGTATTGCCGGACGCGACGACGTCGTAGAACAGCTCGACCGTGCTGGAGGTTCCCCAGCACCAGATGCCTCCGCCCTCGGAGGCCGTGTTGTTACGGACGATGCAATCCGAGACGGTCGAATCGCGCACGACCATCCCGCCGCCTTCCCAGCCGGCCGTGTTGTTCTCGATGACGCATCCGGAAACCAGGGAATCCCGCGCGAGTATGCCGCCCCCGGTTCGCATGGAGCGGTTGCCGCGTACCGTACATCCGTACACCGACGAATCCTTCTCAGCCATGATCCCGCCATAGTTGCCTTCGGTGCCGGCCTCGTTACTGGCGGTGTTGTCGATCACGGTG